>ERZ1027208.47-NODE-47-length-70477-cov-102.605876_pt1 | contig 70477 bp, 74 predicted proteins | sample MGYA00520867_ERZ1027208 | MGnify/ENA primary metagenome ERZ1027208 (study PRJEB33311, sample SAMEA4378413) | marine metagenome | biome: Marine biome; feature: Fjord; material: Water | collected 2014-07-20T08:00:00Z/2014-07-... | depth 75 m ... | reverse complement strand
TGGAAGGTGGTGCGCCGAACTTTGGTTGGACATTCTATGCGCCACTGTCCACCACGTACGCGCCCGATACGGTTAACTTTTTCATTTTTGGTGTACACATTATTGGTGCTTCATCCATCATGGGTGCCATTAACATTATTGCTACGGTGCTTAATTTGCGCGCCCCCGGCATGACCATGATGAAGTTGCCCTTGTTTGTCTGGACCTGGTTAATTACAGCCTTCTTGTTAGTTGCTGTGATGCCTGTTCTGGCCGGGGTGGTAACCATGATGTTGATGGATATTAACTTTGGTACCAGCTTCTTCGATGCAGCGGGTGGTGGTGACCCGGTATTGTTCCAGCATATTTTCTGGTTCTTCGGTCATCCCGAGGTTTACATCATCATCTTGCCAGCTTTCGGTGTGGTTTCTGCGATTATTCCAGCATTTAGCCGCAAGCCACTGTTTGGTTACTCTTCGATGGTTTACGCGACGTCGGCAATTGCCTTCTTGTCATTCATCGTTTGGGCTCACCACATGTTTACCACCGGTATGCCGATAGCGGGTGAGCTGTACTTTATGTACGCCACCATGTTGATTGCGGTACCAACGGGTGTGAAGGTCTTTAACTGGATTGCCACGATGTTCCAGGGCTCGCTGAGCTTTGAAACACCGATGTTGTTCGCTATTGCCTTCGTCATACTGTTTACCTTTGGTGGCTTCACCGGCTTGATGCTGGCGGTTGCCCCGGCCGATATTCAGTACCACGATAGTTACTTTGTGGTCGGTCATTTCCACTATGTGATGGTTGCTGGTGCGGTGTTCTCCATGACGGCTGCAGTCTACTACTGGCTGCCTAAGTGGAGCGGCAAGATGTATGACGAGACCATGGGTAAAGTGCAGTTCTGGGTTGCTTTTGTTGGCTTTAACATTGCTTTCATCCCCCAGCACTTCTTAGGTCTGGCCGGTATGCCGCGTCGTTATGCGGATTACGCCCTACAGTTTACCGATTGGAATATGGTATCGAGCATTGGTGCTTTCATGTATGGAGCGGCTCAGTTGATGTTCCTCTACAATGTTATCTACACCATCGTTGCGGGTAAGCCCACTAGCGAAGAGAAAACCTGGGAAGGTGCTGAGGGTCTGGAATGGACACTGCCCACACCAGCGCCTTTCCACACTTTCTCAACGCCACCTGAAGTTAAGTAGGCGCGACGAGAGTATCTGGCATGCCAATCAACGCGACGCAGAAAATCACACTGAAGTTAGTGGTGGCGGCGGTTGGCATGTTTGTCTTTGCCGTCTTTTTGATGCCGCCTTTGTACGATGTGTTTTGTGAAATTACCGGTATCGGTGGCAAAACGGCGGGGCAGTACGAGGGCGCAGTGGCAGCAGTCGATGCGGAGCGGGAAGTTAAAATTCAGTTTGTCGCAACCAATAATGGTGCAATGCCCTGGGAGTTTGCCCCGGTGGAGTACCAGGTTCGCGTTCATCCGGGCGAGAAAACATCTGTTGAGTTTTATGCGCGCAACCCGACGTCGAGAGATATGGTTGCTCAGGCAATACCCAATGTCACTCCGAACAATGCGGCAGAGTTTTTTCATAAAACCGAGTGTTTTTGTTTTAACAAGCAGCCACTAAAGGCGGGTGAAGAAACAAAAATGGGGCTGGTGTTTATCGTTGATCCGGAGTTGCCGGCCAGTGTGACCACTATCACCTTATCTTATACCCTCTTTGATGTGACGGAAGCGACGGCAGCCGAAGTGGCAACAATAAACTAATACCTGTTAGTTACCGCGTTCAATAATGCGGTGAATTGGAGAAAAAAAATGGCAACAGAAGATAGTAATTACTACGTACCCGAGGAGAGCCGCCTTCCTGTTCTTGGCGCGCTAGCACTTGGCCTGATGGCGCTTGGTGCAGGGCTTTTACTCAACGATGGTGGCAGTAGTATTCTTTTAGTCGGCACCGCCCTGTTAATTTCGGTTATGTATATCTGGTTCAGAACCGTGATTCGCGAGAATATAGCGGGCATGAATAGCGACCAGTTAAAGCGCTCCTACGTTTGGGGTATGAGCTGGTTCATCTTTTCTGAAGTCATGTTCTTCGCCGTGTTCTTCGGCGCACTGTTTTACATTCGTGCCCTGGCCTTACCCTGGTTGGGTGGTGAAGGTGACAAAAGCGACATGATTCACCTGGTGTGGCCAGAATTTACCGCCCAGTGGCCGCTGATGGAAACACCTGCTCAGGCCGTTGGTAGTGAAAAATTTGTTGGCCCTGGTCAAAACTTAAGCTTTCCGGGTTGGGACAAATTAGTGGGTTGGCTGCCACTCTGGAATACGATTGTTCTGCTCACCTCAAGTGTTACCTGTCATTTTGCCCATCATGCGATGAAGCATGATGACCGCAAAAAGTTTAATATTTGGTTGGGCGTCACCGTGCTTCTCGGCTTTATCTTCCTCGTTCTTCAGTATGAGGAATATCATCATGCTTACACAGAAATGGGTTTGACGCTGGAGTCAGGCATTTACGGCAGCACATTTTTTATGTTGACCGGCTTCCACGGTTTCCACGTGACCATGGGCACATTCATGCTGTTAATTCAGTTGATTCGTGGCCTTAAAGGGCACTTCAGCTCAGATGATCAATTTGGTTTTGAAGCCTCTTCCTGGTATTGGCACTTTGTTGATGTGGTTTGGGTAGGGCTGTTTCTGTTTGTCTACGTACTGGCTTAAACAACGCTTTTAAGTTCAACATAAAAATGGCCAGGTATTTACCTGGCCATTTTTGTCACAGCCTTTTGTTATTCCAGCCTATTTTATGGCTTCGGTTGTAACTCCACCGGCTCGGCATGTTGAGCGTGAATTTTTTTGTCCCAGGGCGCCGTACTAAAAAGTTGGCCGGTATAATAGCCGTATACTATAAGGCCCATCATTAAGCTGGCCAGGGTGATGCGAATACCCAGTGAATAAAGTGTGCGTCGCTTCGGATTACCAAAATCCTTCACCAGAAACACCAGTCCGCTACTTAAGCTGATTACAATGCCGATGAACAACAGCACAATGACGACTTTCAGCCACATTACAAATCTCCTCATAGATGGGGCATTTATTTAAGCATATATGGCCAGTCCTGAGCAGATTACTCCCCCTGAAAAATTCGAATGGCAGTGGAACTGGAAGGTTCTGGCTTTCACCTTGTTTTTCCTGCCCGTGACCTTAACAGCCGGTTTTTGGCAGTTGCACCGTGCAGAGGAAAAGCGCGAGATACTCGCTGCCCAGTCTGCCTTGCACGCTAATGCGCCTGTTGCATTTGCGGGTGTAGGCAATAGTGGTGACTCAACGGGGCTTGATAGCTCGACAGAGCGCGACAATAGCACGTTAGCCCAGCGCTACCTTCGAGTGACGGCCACGGGTGAGGTTCACCCACAGCAGGTTTTTCTGATCGATAATCGCGTCCACGGGGGGCGCCCGGGTTATGAAGTGCTGGTTCCCCTTAAAGTTGTAATGAATGGGGGTGAGTCGTTTTGGCTAATGGTCAATCGTGGTTGGCTTGCCGGTGGTCTCGACCGCAGTCAATTACCTGCAATACCGCCTTTGGGAGAGAACACAACATTCAGCGGTTCCCTGTATCAACCCTTTGGTAAACACCTGGTGCTGGCCGATGACGTATGGACAGCGGGGGTGTCGCCTCTGGTGATACAGCATTTTGATCACGGCAAATTGGAGCGCTATCTCGGTGACAAGGTCTACCCCTATTCCCTGCGTCTAGATGAGAGCCCCAATAGAGTGTTGAAAACTGACTGGATCATCGTTAATGTCCAGCCCGAAAAACACACGGCTTATGCCGTGCAATGGTTTGCCATGGCTTTAGCCCTGGTGATTCTAACGGTGTTTGCAAACTCAAATATTAGTACCCGCTTTGCGCGCAATTCAGCGGCAAAGCTTGATGAATAGTCTTTAAATGAGAGTCGCCCAATGAATGAAGAAACGCCTAAAGCCAGCAAACTACCGCTGTGGCTGATTATCTTCACGACCCTTGCCGTGATGGTGAGTGGCTTTTTGTTGTTCCCCAATGACGATGGGCAGCGAGACCGCCTGTTGTCGATTTTAGGCACTAATAATCGCGGTACTTTACTTAACCCTGTCGTAATGATGGCCGATATGCCGCTTACCGATCAACAGGGTGAAGCCTGGTTGTGGCAGGAGCAGGCACCGAAGTGGCGTCTGTTGTTACCCTTTGTGGGGACTTGTGAAGATGCCTGCCGTGATTTCTTGTATACCTCGCGGCAGGTTCATATTCGCCTCGATAAAAAAACCCAGCGGGTAAAACGCGTGTTCTTAAACCTTGGCGCGCCTCTCGATGACGAAATGAATGCCTTTCTTAAAAAAGAGCATCCTTATTTGACCGTTGTGCGCGGTGACTTAGCAGAATTTTCGGCATTTATAGGCTCGACAAATGCCCAGTGGACCAGTGAAAACTCGCGCTTGTTTCTTATCGACCAGCAAGGTGTGGCGATGATGTTTTACACTCCCGAGCACGATGGCAGTGATTTACTGGGTGATCTGAAGCACCTTATTAAGTACTCCCCGGAGCTATAAGCCATGGCCCTTTCCAAATCCTCAGCGCCCAGACCGGGCTACCGCCTGGCACTGTTTGCTACCTGCCTTGCCGCCGTGGTGGTGATGCTTGGTGCTTTTACGCGTTTATCGGATGCCGGCCTCGGTTGCCCCGACTGGCCCGGTTGCTATGGCCATTTAACCTGGCCAACTGAGGCCGAAGACGTTGCTCGGGCCGATGCACTCTACCCTGACATGCCGGTGAATGCCGACAAGACCTGGCCAGAAATGGTGCATCGCTATTTTGCCAGCAGCCTGGGTTTATTTATCATTGCCCTGACTGTGATTGCCTGGCGGCAGAGGGAAGCGCGCAATTACCCTTTCCGCCTGCCGTTGTTCTTGCTGTTTTTAGTGGTTTGGCAGGGTCTGTTTGGCATGTGGACGGTGACCCTAAAGCTATGGCCCCAGGTAGTTACGATACATTTGCTCGGGGGTATCAGCACCTTTTCCCTGCTCTGGCTTTTTACGTTGCGCTTAAAAAACCAGCGCTGGCAAACCGACAGTATTAACTGGCGACAGCTCCAGGGGTTGCGCCCGGCACTCATCGTCGGCGTGGTGATTGTCTTTCTACAAATCGCCCTGGGTGGCTGGATTAGCTCTAATTATGCGGCGGTCGCCTGTGTCGATTTCCCCACCTGCCGTGGTGAGTGGTGGCCGACAATGGATCTGGCTCAGGGTTTTAACGTGACTCAGGGCATTGGCCCCAACTATCTCGGCGGTTTGCTAAACAGCGAAGCGCGTGTAGCAATTCATATGATGCATCGCCTTGGCGCCGTTATTACCAGTATTTACCTGCTGGCCTTTAGTGTTTTCCTTTTTAAGGTTGCCCACAGAGGTGTGCGTCGCATGGCGGTGGCGATATTGGCAGTACTGGTCATACAGGTGGCTTTGGGTATTACCAATGTCCTCTTAGTTATCCCTCTGCCGGTTGCGGTGTTGCATAATGCCGGTGGTGCCCTGTTGTTAGTTAGCCTTGTTACACTGGGCACAAAAATATGGATGGCCGAGAAGCCCATCGAGCAGGATTGAAATGAGTACATTAGAGCTGGAAAACGAAAACGAAGTCGCAAGCTGGCGAGATTATCTCGAGCTTTGTAAGCCCAACGTGGTTTTGGTGATGATAGTCACCTCCGCCATCGGTATGTTTATGGCCGTACCCGGTATGGTGCCGCTGGATATACTGGTGCTGGGCAACCTCGGTATTGCTCTCTGTGCAGCGTCGGCCGCGACCATCAATCACCTGGTTGATCGTCGTATTGATATAAAAATGGCGCGTACCTTGAATCGGCCTATCGCCAAAGGGCGGGTGGGCTCGAATCAGGCGCTAACCTTTTCCTTCGTGCTCGGTGTAGTCGGCATGGCCATTTTACTGGTTTATATCAATGCTCTGACTGCGTGGTTGACTCTGGCTTCCCTGCTCGGTTATGCCGTGGTTTACACCCTCTATTTAAAGCGCGCAACGCCGCAAAATATTGTTATTGGTGGGCTCGCCGGAGCCGCCCCTCCCCTGCTGGGCTGGACGGCGGTCACCAATGATGTGGGTGGCTATGGACTGTTGCTGGTGCTAATTGTGTTTATCTGGACGCCTCCCCATTTCTGGGCGCTGGCACTGCACCGCAAGGACGAATACGCCAAAGCCGATGTGCCCATGCTGCCGGTCACCCACGGTGAGCACTACACGAAAGTACATATTCTACTCTATACCCTGTTGCTGATTATCGTCACCGTAATGCCATATTTAACGGGTATGAGTGGCTGGCTTTACCTACTCGGTGCACTGGTACTGGGTGGGGGTTTCCTCTATTGGGCGATTGTTTTACTGGTTAGCGACAAGCCCAACCTGGGTATGGCCACCTTTAAATACTCCATTGTTTATTTATTAGCCCTGTTCGCCATTATGTTGGTTGACCATTACTGGATTGCCCCTCCCCTGCTGGGACAGGCAAGCTAAGTGCAAGGCTTTCGTCGATTAATAGGTGGTAAAAAAAGTGGCTGAAGACCCCAAGGTAAAGCGCAATATACGACTGATCGTCGCCGCTGTGGCAATTTTTGCTACGTTTGCCATTGTCGCTGTGGGCAAAAAATTATCCAGCCCACGTATTTTGAATACCTACGAATTGCGCGATTACGGTGCGATGATGCTCGAGGAGCCAACAGAGCTCGTCGAGTTCACGCTCACCGACCAGCACGGCAGTACTTTTGGGCCCGAGCAGTTACTCGGTCACTGGACGCTGGTTTTTTTCGGCTTCAGTCATTGCGCTGATATTTGTCCCACCACCATGGCTGTGCTGGGTAAAACCTACCAGGCGCTAAAGCCAGAGGAGCAGGCCGACCTCAATGTCATTATGGTGACGGTTGACCCCCAGCGGGATACACCTGAGCAACTGCAAAAATATTTGGCACGCTTTGATCCGAGTTTTATGGGTCTCAGCGGCGAACACTCTGCGTTGATGGGCTTTGCCCGCCAGCTACACTCCGCCTATGAACCCGAGTTTGAAGGCGAGGATAATTATCAGGTGACTCACAGTGGTAACTTGATATTGATTAATCCTGAGGGCAAATTACATGGCTATTTTCGCCCCCCTTTTGCCCACGGTGGCTTGCGTGTTGCCTGGCGTTCTATTCGTGAGACCTTCTAGCAGACGATTGAAGCTCTACTGATTCGGCCACTACCCAGCGAATTTCAACAGCCTGCTAGGGTGACTATGTCGAGTGAGTACTTCTGTTTAAATATCACCCTGCGTAGAAAGCGAGTTTTACAGCAGTGATAGACAAATAGCCCGGCAGCGGGAATAATTCTCTCAGCAACTATAATCACAATAAACTAATGCCGGTATTTTCGTTGTTCTCTCGATAAGCATCGGCGCTGCTGCAGGGGAATGATCTTATGAAATTTGGTGTGCAAACATTGTTTGGTGGGCCGGTAGCCTCACAGCCGGACTATATTATCGGTACTGCGAAAGCACTCGAAGAGCGGGGCTTTAGTCATATCTGGGCTGCGGAACACGTGGTTAACTTCCCCAGCTATGAATCGGCTTACCCTTATAGCGACGACGGCGTACCGCCCTTCGGTGCCGACACAGGCATTATCGAACCCTTCACTGTACTGACTTTTCTTGCGGCCCACACCTCCACTATTAAGCTGGGCACCGGCATCACCATTTTGCCCCAGCGCAACCCCGTGTATCTGGCCAAGCAGGCGGCTGATGTTGATGTGCTATCGGGCGGGCGCATGGTTGTTGGCATTGGCACCGGTTGGTCGTCGGAGGAGTTCGGCGCTTTGAATGTCCCCTTCGAACACCGAGGTAGCCGCACCCGAGACTATCTGCAAGTGGTGCGCAGCTTGTGGTGTGACGAAGTCTCGAGCTTTGAAGGGGAATACTATTCACTACCCGAGTGTGTGCAGGGGCCAAAACCGGTACAAAAACCTCACCCGCCGATGTTCTTTGGCGGCGAGAGCAACCCTGCCCTGCGCCGTGTTGCAGAGTTTGGTCAGGGCTGGATGGGTTATCGCCTAACCCCGGAATCCCTGCCCGAGCGACTCGAAAAGCTATCGAAGATGCTGGCTACTTACGATCGCTCCCTGAGCGATATCGAAATAGCCATTTCACCCTACGATACGGCGTGCGATCTGGATACGGTTAAGCGTTTTGCCGACCTCGGTGTCGAGCAAATTATTTTGGTGGGCTTTGCCGATAGCCTGGAGCAGATGGTGCAAACTCTGGATAACTACGCTGAAACATTGGTCGTGCCTGCATCGACTATTTAGCGAGACACGGCCTTCGCCCATTTCTACCTTCGTCCATTTTTAACTACAAGGCAACAATATGACCGCTTATGTAATCGTCGATGTCAAAGTCACCGACCCCGAGGCCTATGAAGCCTATAAAAAGCTCGCCCCTGCCGCTATCGAAGCCTTTGGTGGTGAGTACCTGGCCCGGGGTGGCGCGGTCGATGTTTTTGAGGGCAACCGTACGCCCAATCGCACGGTGATATTAAAGTTTGAATCAATGGCGCAAGCGCGAGCCTGGGTTGATTCTGAGCAATATCGCGAGGCGAGAATGGCGCGGCATAAATCGGCGGTGTCTCATATGATGGTGGTTGAGGGCGTATAGACACAGTCTACGCACGCAGAGAAAATACAATGATTAAAGCTTTCGATCACGTCGCCATCCCCATTTTAAAAGTCGATGCAATGATCGCTTTTTACACAGCGCTGGGTTGCGAGGTGAGTGACGACTTCGGAAAGCGGCTGTATTCGGTTCACTTTGGTGACAACAAAATTAATTTCCACACCCCGGCTATCTGGCAGTCGGGCAAATTTTCTTTGCGAGGGCCCACAGCAGAACCTGGCTGTGGGGATTTTTGTTTTGTCTGGGGCGATACCGAGGCGGCATTGCATCAATTGCTCGATCAGCTTAAGGCCGACATTGAAGAGGGGCCAGTGGAGCGTGTCGGTGGGCGCAACGGCGGCCGCGATAGTGGCACCAGTGTTTATATTCGCGATCCGGATGAAAACCTGCTGGAGTTTATGATTTATCCTGATTAGTTATTTCGACGCTCAGGCCTGGATTTTTTAATTCCTATTTATGACCTCTACTCCTGTAATCGCGGTGATACGGCGCGTTTTATCCTCGGTAAATCAGGCAATAGCAAGCTCCATGTGATTGGACTCAACCCCAGTACCGCTAATCGTGAAAAGGCCGATACAACCGTGGCAAAGGTTGAGGGGGTGGCTCAGCGTAATGCATATGAGGGCTTTGTGATGGCCAACCTTTATCCACTGCGCGCTACTGACCCGCAAGATCTACCAGCAGAGCACAATGCTCGATTGTCTCGGCGTAATATTCTTGAAATTATTGATAGTTTTGGCGACGAGCCACCCGTGATGTGGGCGGCCTGGGGTGTGAATATTAGCTCTCGCCCCTATTTAATAAAGGCCTGTGCCAAGCTGCATCGGGAAGTTGCTAGCCGGGGCGGACGCTGGTTGCACTACGGTCAGTTGTGTCTGCACGGCCACCCCAGGCACCCCTCGCGGCTTTCCTATCAGTGGTCGTTTGCCGAGTTTGATATGGCAGCCTATCTTGGATCCATTGCTTAAGCTGGCTGCAGCCAGCGAGTTGAAATCCTCAAAGCACCATAATGGCGTCCATTTCCACCAGGGCATCGCGGGGTAGCGATTTCACGCCAATGGCGGCGCGGGCCGGATAAGGTTCGGCAAAGACCTGGCCCATGATTTCATTGACCCGGGGAAAGTGAACCAGGTCGGTGAGGAAAATATTCAATTTAACAATGTCAGCCAATGAGCCGCCAGCCGCTTCGCAGACCGCACTGAGGTTGGTAAAAACCTGCTGAATTTGCTCGTCGATATCGTCGGAAACCATTGCCATCGTTGCCGGCACCAGAGGAATTTGCCCGGAAAGGTAAACGGTATTATCGACTTTAATGGCTTGTGAATAGGTGCCAATCGCCTGGGGGGCATTGTCGGTATGGATCACGGCTTTATTGGGCATGGTGCTATTCTCGAGATTATCTATACGGTTTGCTGAATTTAGTTTTTTAGGCGGTACACAGCCTGTACGGATTTTAAGCCGCGAATTCTGCGCATAATATTGGCCAGGTGGATGCGATCTTTGACACCAATAATTAAGTTAATGATGCTGGAGTGGGTGTCCTGCTCCTTGATATTAATCTGATCAATGGTGGCATCCTGTTCAGTAATACGAGCCGCCAGGATGGCAACGATGCCCCGGTCTGAATAGACCTCCAGCTTTAATTCGACCGGGAACTCACCCTTGACCGAAGATGACCAGCTTAAAGGCATGCATTTTTCTGCATTGGATCGTACATCGTTGAGATTTTTACAGGAGTCTCGATGTACCACCAGGCCACGGCCGGGGCTGATATGACCAAGAATCAAATCGCCAGGGATGGGGTGGCAGCAGCGCGCGTAACTGGTGATTAGGCCGTCGGCGTTGTCGACTAAAATCGGTGAATCAAGTTTTGGCGAAGCCGCTTTGCGCTTGTTTTCAGGGACTAGCACATTGGCAACGGCATAGGCGACGCGGTTACCGAGACCAATTTGCTGCAATACAGATTCAAAAGTTTCTGCACCGGTTTCTTTGAGGAGGTGTTTGATTTGAGATTTTTTTATCTGGTGATAGCCAGAGCCAAAGCTATTTAGGGCCCGGTCGAGGAGGCGTTTACCCAGGTCGACAGATTCGTCGTGCTGCTGAGTTTTCAAAAAGTGGCGAATGGCACTACGGGCTTTGGCGGTGAGGACAAAATTGAGCCACGAGGGGTTCGGCTGGGCACCCGGTGCGGTGATGACGTGAATTCGCTGGCCGCTTTGCAGGACTTCCGACAGGGGGCTGAGCTGGCCGTTAATCTCACAGGCGACACAGGTGTTACCAACCTGCGTGTGCACAGCGTAGGCGAAATCGACGGCAGTTGCCCCAGTTGGCAGTTCAATAATTTCGCCCTGGGGGGAAAAAACATAGACTTCGTCGGGGAATAAATCGGTTTTCACATGCTCGATAAACTCGAGGGAGTTGCCCGCCTGCTGTTGTATCTCTAGCAGACCTTTGAGCCAGCGATTGGCGCGTCGATCATTGCCCTGGGCGCTTTCGAGCCCCGATTTGTAGAGCCAGTGCGAGGCGATGCCGTAATTGCCGAGGTCGTCCATTTCTGTGGTGCGGATTTGCACCTCAATAGGCACGCCATCCAGACCCACCAGCACTGTGTGTAAGGATTGATAGCCATTGGATTTGGGAATGGCGATGTAATCTTTAAACTCGCCGGGTATGGGTTTGTACAGATTGTGCAAAATACCGAGGGTGCTGTAACAGTCACCAACATTGTTGACGACCACGCGAAAAGCAAAGACATCGGTAATATTTTTGAAGGAGCGCTGCTTGGTTTTCATCTTCTGGTAAATGCTCCAGAGATGTTTCTCGCGGCCCACAACAGCGGCCTCAATGCTGCTGAGATCGAGTTGACGCTCAATAGCCTGTTGGATGTCGGCAACCAGTTCGTTGCGGTGGCCACGGGTTTTGTTCAGAGCCCGTGCAATGTGTTCGTAGCGTAGCGGGTAGAGGGCAGCAAAGCCGAGGTCTTCAAACTCAATACGGATATCGTTCATGCCCAGGCGTTGAGCGAGGGGAGCGTAGATCTCGAGGGTTTCACGGGCGATGCGGCGACGCTTATCGGGGCGCAGCACGCCGAGGGTGCGCATATTGTGCAGGCGGTCTGCCAGCTTGACCAATATAACCCGAATATCGCGAGTCATGGCCAGGGTCATTTTTTGAAAATTTTCGGCCTGCTGTTCAGCTTTGGAGGCAAACTCAATTTCGCTGAGCTTGCTAACACCATCAACCAGTTCTGAAACAGTTTTGCCAAAGCGCCAGCTGAGCTGAGTTTTGGTGGTACTGGTGTCTTCGATAACGTCATGGAGCAAAGCGGCCATGAGGCTCTCGTGGTCCATGTGCATGTCGGCGAGGATGGAGGCGACGGCGATGGGGTGGACGATGTAGGGATCGCCGCTTTGTCGAAATTGTCCGTCGTGACTGCGCTCGGCAAATTTATGAGCGCGCAGAACCTTTTTGACTTCCGTGGGTTCGAGGTAGGAGGAAAGCTTGTCGTTGAGAAGATCGAGCGCTTGCAAGTCTTTCCTCCGGGTAGTGACTTACTCTTCGATGGCAGGTGGGGCAGAGTTTTCGTCGGCCTCGAGGTTGGCAGTCAGCATATCCAGGGAGAGGATCTCGTGGGTCTCTTCTTTTTCCTCGAGGATACTGGCATCAATCAGGCCGTCTTCAATCTCGCGCAGGGCGACGATAGTCGGTTTGTCATTTTCCAGGGGAACCATGGCCTCTTTGCCGCCAATGGCTAATTGACGAGCGCGCTTAGAGCCAATGAGGACCAGCTCGAAACGGTTTTTAACATGATCCAGACAATCTTCAACGGTGATTCTAGCCATTAAAACTATACCTTCTTTGTAACGCGATTAAATTTCTACTCGACCGGCAATTGTAATGAAAAAGGCAGATTTATAACAGTAGTTCTTTTATCAGAGTCTGGTGCTGGCATTGTTGTTTTTTGAGCAGTAATTTCCCACTGCTGATGATAAGAGCCAGCTCTTCGAGGGCGGTGGCAAAAACATCGTTGACAATAAGGTAGTCGGCAGCCGCGAAGTGAGACATTTCGGCCTGTGCTTCGGCAATGCGCTGGGCAATCACCTCGGGCCCGTCCTGGCCGCGTTGGGTGAGTCGCTCGAGTAAGGTGCCTTTACTGGGGGGCAGGACAAAAATACTGACGGTGTCGGGTAATTGGCGATGAATTTGCGCCGCGCCCTGCCAGTCGATTTCGAGGATTACATCACAGCCACCGGCCAGGGTGTCATCAACCCACTGTGCCGAGGTGCCATAGTGGTTATCAAACACGTCGGCGTGCTCAAGAAAGGCCTGTTGGCCGAGCATCGTCTGAAATTGCTCTTTGCTGACGAAGTGATAGTTCACACCGTCAGTTTCGCCCGGGCGCCTTGGCCGGGTGGTATGGGAGATGGAAACCTGAAGGTTAGGTGTTTTTTCGAGCAAAGCGGCGACGAGACTGGTTTTGCCTGCCCCGGATGGTGCTGAGATAGTGTAGAGGGTACCGCGCTGAGTCATATTAGAGAGTCTCTCCTGCTATTCGAGGTTTTGCACTTGTTCGCGAATTTGCTCGATTAGTACTTTTAATTCCACGGCAGAGTGGGTGGTTGTCGACGCCTGGGATTTGGACGACAGGGTGTTGGCCTCGCGATTCAGTTCCTGCAGTAGAAAATCGAGCCGTCTACCGACGGGTGATGTGCTGTCGAGGGCACGATAAAACTCTTCGATGTGAGTTTCAAGCCTATCCAGCTCCTCGTCAGCGTCACTTTTGTTGGCCAGATAAACCAGTTCCTGCTCGAGTCTTTCTTCATCGAGTTGGTCGGTAAGCTGTTCCAGTTTGTCGCGCAATTTTTGCTGTTGCTGTGCCATGAGTTGCGGTAACACCGTGCGTAGACTGGCGACCTCGTGACTAATTTTTTCCAGTCGCTCGCCAATAAAGGTAGCGAGGCGTTCGCCCTCGCGGCCGCGAGCATCGACTAGTTTTTGCAAAGCCTCATTGTAAACGTCGAGTGTTGCCGTCTGAAGAGCTTGCGTGTCGACTTTGTTTTCCTGCATCACGCCGGGCACCTGTAGAACGTCGATCGGCGATAGAGGCGCGGGAGAGTCTGGTATTAATTGTTGAACTTCTTTACAGGCAGCGAGATATTGGCGCGCAATATCGAGGTTAATGCCAGTGGCGCTGCCCTGAGCGATATCAATGCGCAAACTACAGTCGACCTTGCCACGCTGTACAAACTGGCGCAGCTTTTCACGATAGTTAATTTCAAGGTGGCGCAGAGTTTCGGGCAGTCGAAAGGTGGGTTCGAGGAAGCGGTGATTAATTGAGCGCAGCTCCCAGATCACTGTGCCCCAGGGGTATTTGGCACTGGCGCTGGCAAAGGCGGTCATACTTCTTGGCATTCTAGCTCGGGCTCGATGTTGCGGTCAGTGCCCATGTTAGCAAACACCGGTGGCAACTCAAGAGACTAATTTCGCTACAATGGGGGCTCTTGAACAGGGCTAGTGTTTGTTGCTCGTTTTAAACGCCAGTATTAACTTTTCACCTCTACTAAGGATCCTTTTATGTCGCGCCCCAGTGGACGTCGTCCCGAACAGCTTCGCAGCGTTAAAATTACCCGCAATTTCACCCGTCATGCCGAGGGTTCGGTACTGGTGGCATTTGGCGATACTAAAGTCATTTGTACTGCCAGCGTCACCCCTGGGGTGCCACGCTTCCTGCGGGGTAAGGGGCAGGGTTGGGTTACAGCTGAATACGGTATGTTGCCGCGTTCGACCAATTCACGCATGGACAGAGAAGCGGCGCGGGGTAAGCAGAGTGGCCGAACTCAGGAAATCCAGCGTCTGATTGGTCGTTCATTACGTGCGGCTGTGGATATGAGTGTTCTCGGTGAAAATACCATCAATATTGATTGCGATGTTATTCAGGCTGATGGCGGCACACGCACGGCATCGATAACGGGCGCCTATGTGGCGCTGGCCGATGCCGTCGAGTATTTGCTGAGTAAAAAGCGGATTACAAAAAGCCCTTTGCAGAGTTTTGTCGCTTCAGTTTCCGTGGGTATCTACAAAGGTACGCCAGTATTGGATCTTGATTACGCCGAAGATTCGCAGGCTGAAACCGACATGAATGTGGTGATGAATAGCGACGGTGGCTTTATCGAGGTCCAGGGCACGGCGGAAGCGGCGCCGTTTAATCAGGATGAACTCAACGCCATGCTTGAGTTAGCTAAGCGCGGCATTGCTGATCTGGTTAAGGTTCAGCGTATGGCCCTGGCACAGAACTAAGTGTTGTAGGGCCTGTTTGTCTACAGCTCGTGCAGATCGTAGTCGATAATCACCGGGGTGTGGCTAGAGAACACTTTGGCCTTATAAAGAACGGCGTATTCGACCTGGTTGACGAGGGCTTTTGAAATAATTTGGGTGTCGGTGCGCCAGGCGTCGCCGCTGCCCATTTCACCCGACGGCCACCAACTGAACTCATCGTTATCGGTGTTGGATATACGAAAGGCGTCGGCGTAACCAATATCGTTGTAGAGTTGGTCGAGCCACTGGCTCTCTTCGGCTAAAAAGCCGGGTTCGTCGCGGTGACTTTCTGGGTTTTGCACATCGGTATCGCGGTGGGCTATTTGCCAGTTACCACAGAAAATATAATTTCTGCGTTTGCGGGTGATTTTTAGCATCTGGTTTTGCAGACCACTAAAGAAGCGCGTTTTCATTTCGCGGGCCGAGGCATCTTCGCCACCGTGAGGGGCAAGTAGGCAGGCGACACTGGTGTGGTCGAAATCGGCTTGCAGGTAGCGCCCGTCCATATCCTCGCCGGAGGTGAGGCCAAAGCCAAACATAATTGCCTTCGGGGCCTGACGGGTGTAGATGGCAACACCGTTAGTTTGTGGAGTGGCCGAGTCAAAGAAATAGCTGAAATAGCCGTCGAGCTGAAATGCGGGGCTATCTTCAAGCTCTGGAGCTTGCGCGCGCAAGTCCTGCAGGCAGATAATTTCTGCATCTTGCTCCTTCAGCCAGTCGAAGAGACCTCTTTCGGAAGCTTGATGGATGCCGTCAACGCAAGCACTTATTAAACGCATATTCCCGCCTTCTATTTTGAACGATCTATGATACCTTAAGCTGCTAAACAGGGGAAAAAGTTAAGTCTAATTTCTTCCCGTCTTGTGATCTCCGGCGGAGTTCTCAATTAATCACATTCAACTGAATTGGCTAGATGAAAAGTTATCAACGAGAGTTTATTGACCTGGCGCTTGAGCACCGGGTGCTGCAATTTGGCGAGTACACATTAAAGTCTGGGCGAGTGAGCCCCTATTTCTTTAATGCGGGAAATTTTAATACGGGTCGAGCCCTGGCGATAATGGGGCGCTGTTATGCTCAGGCTATTGCTGATAGTGGCCTTGAGTTTGATGTCATTTTTGGCCCAGCCTATAAAGGGATTCCCCTGGTTGCAACGACGGCTGTTGCGCTATCTGAGCTCTACGGCCGCGATGTCCCCTATTGCTTCAATCGCAAAGAGGCCAAGGCCCATGGTGAGGGGGGCACTTTAGTGGGCGCACCTCTGACGGGTCGCGTGTTGATTGTCGATGATGTGATTACGGCGGGTACGGCCATTCGCGAAGTTCTTGCTTTGATTGATGCGGCGGGAGCTGAGGTGTCCAGTGTGCTGGTTGGGCTGGATAGAAAAGAACGGCGCGATGGTGGTCTGTCAGCAATACAGGCGCTGCAACAGGAGTTCTCTCTGGATGTGAAGAGCATCATAGATATCAGCCATATTATGGCCTACGTTGGCGAGCAATCGGAAGGTGGGGCAACACTGGAAGCGGTAGCAAGCTATCAACAACAATATGGCGTTTAAAAAAATGGGCTTCGAGAATAATTGATGGAAGGTTTTAAAAGGGTTTGTTTAATTTTGCTGTTACTGAGCTGGGCCGCTGTTAGTCATGGTGCTAGCGGTGCAAGGCTTTTTCGTTATATCAATGGTGAGGGTATTGTTGTTATTGATGACAAAATCCCACCGGCTTATGTTGCTCAGGGCTACGATATTCTCAGCTCAACGGGGCAGTTGCTGGATACTGTTGAACCCTCGGTGCCGCAGAATGCCGTAGAGAAGGCTTTGCGTAAAAAAGTATTGGCCGCTCGTGAAAAGGAAGATCGTTTTATTCTGATTAGCTACAGCTCAGTCTCGGAAATTCAAGCGGCGATGGCACGGAAACTAGGTCAGCTGGACAGAGAAGTCAAAGGCATCAATACCAATATTAAGGGTAGTAAAAGACGGATCGCCTTCGAGCAGCAGCGCGCTGCAAATTATCAGCGTGGTGGTCGCACAGTGCCGAAAAATGTCACCGAGACTTTGTTCGAGCTTGAGCTTGAGGTGAAAAAGTCCGAGAGTTTATTAGAGCTGAAGGAAGAGGAATACGAGAAAATGGAGGAGCGCTACCAGGGTTATATAGAGCGCTACCGTCAGCTTAAGGCTCAAAAAGAGGCCGCGACTGAAGATTAGGTGGGGCGTAGGTAGATAGCTTCCTCAAGGGCGGGCCATTGTTCCTGCCAGTGGTTGGTGGGTAGACTGGTGAAATTGCTGCGCACATATTGTCGTATTTTTCCCTCCGCTATCACCAGTAGGAGTTCGGCAGAGGCAGAAGCCAGCAAGTGTGTTCGGCAATTTTCTCGAAGCTCGCCCTCCCGCAAGACCTGTTTGATTTGCGCTTCAATGCGTGTAAATAACTGATTGACCCGGGTGTGCAGGCGCTCCGTTTCACCGGTCAAGGCATCACCGCTAAGGATTCGAGATAGCCCCGGATTTTTTTCTGAAAAGCTCAATAGCAGCGTGATGATCATGCGACAGCGCTCTTGCGTGTTGGGTGCATCCTTAACAATGGTGCTAATACGGCTAAAAAGAGCATCCTCAATAAAATCGATTAACCCCTCATAAATCCGTGCCTTACTGGGAAAGTGCCGGTACAGCGCCGCTTCCGAAACGCCCACTTTCTTTGCCAGTGCGGCAGTGGTAATTTTTTTGTGGGGCGCTTCTTCCAGCATTTCAGCTAATGCCTGGAGGATGGTATCGCGGCGCGAAGGGCTGGGTTTTGGCGAAGATGGGGAGGCTGTCATTATACGGCTAAGGTCTCTATGAGCATTGGAAATAAAAGGTGTGCAGAACAGGGTGCAGCTAGTTGGCTTGATTGGTAATTAATGTGCCAACACCTTCGTCGGTAAATATTTCCAGTAGTACGGCGTGGCTGACGCGGCCGTCAATAATATGGGCACTGCGAACACTGGCTTTGACGGCATCCAGAGCGCAGCGAATCTTCGGCAACATACCGCCGCTGATGGTGCCATCGGCAATTAAACCATCCACCTGCTCGGTGGATAAGCCGGTAAGCACTGTGCCGTCGCGATCGAGCAAACCGGCGATATTGGTGAGTAGTAAGAGCTTTTCAGCTTGCAGGACTTCGGCAAGTTTTCCCGCCACCAGGTCAGCATTGATATTGTAGGAGTTACCCTCGTCATCAACGCCAATGGGGGCGATAACGGGAATAAAATCACTGCTGGTCAACATGTCGATAACCCCCGTGTTGATATGTTTAACTTCGCCGACCTGGCCAATATCGATAATTTCTGGCACTTCCATTTCAGGGTTTTTGCGAGTTACGACCATTTTGCGGGCGGTAATTAATTGCCCGTCTTTACCGGTAATGCCAATCGCTTTGCCACCGGCATGGTTGATCAGGCTGACGATTTCTTTATTAACCGCACCGCCCAGTACCATTTCAACAACATCCATCGTTTTGCTGTCGGTGACCCTCATGCCGTCGACGAAATGAGAGTCGATATTGAGTTTGTCGAGGAGTTCGCCAATTTGTGGTCCACCGCCGTGGACGATAACGGGATTAATTCCAACTAGCTTCATCAGCACGATATCCCGTGCAAAACTTTGCTTCAATTGTTCATCAATCATGGCGTTGCCGCCGAATTTAATAACCAGAGTGCGGCCGGTAAATTTTTGAATATAGGGCAGTGCTTCGGTCAGAATATTTGCTGTTTGCAGCGCATTGTCACGAGATAGAGACATGGTGGTAGAGAACTCCCGAACTCTTTTTATGAAAAGAGTGATTGGTTAAAAGGGTAATTTTGTATCGGGTAATAATGGAATTAATTTCTGTTTTAGTTGGTGCTGTAATCGTGATAGCGCCTGTTGGTCGTCAGCTTCAAAACGCAGGGTCAAATGAGCTGAGGTGTTGGAGGCGCGAACTAAAGCCCAGCCCTCTGGATATTCCAGACGTAAACCGTCGATGGTGATGCGCTTTGCCTGGGGGAAAATACTTTCGGCAAGTTTGTCGACGATGGAAAATTTTTGACTCTCAGCAACAGCTATACGCAACTCAGGTGTGGCAATACTGGTTTCAAAGCCGGCAACGATTTCATCGAGGCTCTGCTCTCGCTGGTCAATGATTTCGATTAAGCGAGCGGCGGCATAGAGACCGTCGTCAAAACCAAACCAGCGGTCATTGAAGAAAATATGGCCGCTAAATTCGCCACCCAGCGGTGCGCCGCTCTCTGAAATTTTGCGGCGAATATTGGAGTGTCCAGTTTTCCACATGATGGGGTGGCCACCATAATTACTGATGAGACTGCCGAGCCGCCGCGTTGATTTAACGTCAAAGACAATATCCGTTTCTGGGTAGCGGCCAATTACATCGCGGGCAAAGATCATTAATAACTCATCTGCCCAAACGATGCGACCCTCTGCCGTAATGGCCACCAGGCGGTCGCCGTCACCGTCAAGAGCGAGCCCCAGGTCGGCCTCCTCATGTTTAACGATGGTAATGAGGTCGATAAGGTTGTCGGGCACAGAGGGGTCTGGCGGATGATTGGGAAAGGTGCCGTCGATGTCACAGTAAAGGGGGATAACCTCGCAACCCAGCGCCTCAAACAGGGCTGGCGCCATTGGCCCGGCCGCGCCATTGGCACAGTCGACAACCACGCGTAACTGTTTTGTACTGGGGGTAATATTTTTCACCAGTGCCTCGGTATATTCACCGAGCATATCGAGCTGTTGTAGTTCGCCCTGCCCGCTTTGCCAGATACGCGCATCCATCGCCGTTTTCAGGCCGAGAATTTCAGCACCTGAGATCACCTGCTGGTTGTAGTAGATTTTGAAGCCATTATCCTCTGCAGGATTGTGACTAGCCGTTACCATCACCCCTGAGTCGACAGTGTCGAGGCTTGCCAGTGCAAAGTTAAGTAGTGGCGTTGGTATCAAGCCGATATCAATCACGTGGCAGCCCGTCGAGAGTGCGCCCTCAATTAAAGCCGCTTTCAATTTGGGGCTGGATGTTCTGCCATCACAGCCAACGAGCAAGTTTTGCTGGCCGCTATTGACCATGTCGGAGCCAATCGCCTTGCCCAGACGCAGGGCGAAGTCGTCGTTAATTTGGCTGTTCGCCTTGCCTCTGATGTCGTACTGCCTGAAGACCTCAGTCGCGGGGCAGTTATCTTCAGCGACCGCTATATCAAGGCTGGGGGTGGGGGGCGCCACTTTCCTCTGGAAGAGTTTTTCTTTGATTAGCTGATTGAGTTCTGCCGGTGTCAGGTCGCTTTCATCCAGAGCAGTGCCTTTTCTGAAACGGGCTAACTCGTAGCGAATCAACAGCAACAGCAGTAAAAGACTAACGATAAGCAGGGCGAAAAAACAGATGGCAAAATAAAGGACGGGTTTGGCCGTCATTTTTACAAGCTTGCTAGAAGCGGAATAACGCAGCTTCCAGTCGGCTCGACCTTTGATGGGGGTGTCGGCCTGAAAGACGGTATCTGAGCTGCCGATAGAGATAATAACCTGGGGCGCAAAGCCACGGGTATATTGTAGTAGTTCTGTTTTGCCGAGGCTGAGGTCAGTCTCATTGAGTGCGGGGTGGAGGTTTTGTGCGGAGAAGCTGACGATTAAGCTGCCGACAACTTCGTCGTAATCGGCGACGGGGGTAGCATTGACAATCAACCAGTCATGGAGTTTAACGGCCGTCGGCTCGAGCTGTTTTCCGGCGATGGAGTTTTTGGCAAGAGTGATGCCGACAAAGTTTTGTGTTTCTTCAAAATAGGGGCTGTTGACGGAAACCAGTTTGATTTCAGCCATTTCAGGCAATTGGTGGCGCAGCAGGTTTTTAAACTCATTGATTCCAGTCGCATCTTCTTCTTTTAACAGATTGATTAATGTTCTGTCCTGGGCAATTCGGCTCAGTTTTTCATTCATCATTTCGAAGTAAGCTTCGGTTTTTTCTACCTGATCTTGAGCCAGAGATTCAGCCTCTTGGCGAATGCTTTGGTGCCAGGGCTCAATCACCAGCTTGCTATAAAATATCTGGGTTAGAAAAATAGTATAAATAATAATGAGTACAAAACCGGCGATTACGACCGGCGTTTTTATGACAGAGCTGAGATCTGACGGTAGTTTCATGGTCACCCTTGTGCGAGAAGCTTGGCCGTGGCGTTCACGGCTGGGACGTTTGCAATGTCGAAGAGCGCAATAATGCGGCGATATGCTCAATAAGTTTGTTTGCCAACAGACCTTTATTCATCGTAGGAAGTGCTTTACTACTGTCGGGCTGAACTAGCAGCACACGATTGTCTTCACTGTTGAAGCCTATGGTGGTGTCAGAGACATCGTTGGCAATAACCAGGTCGAGGTTTTTTTTGTGCAGTTTTTTTGTCGCATATTGCTCTAGGTTTTCGGTTTCAGCGGCGAAGCCCACAGTTAGAGGTCGACGAGGAAGGGCGGCAACTGTAGCGACAATATCAGGGTTTTTGACTAACTGTATGTGCATGTCGTCATCGCTTTTTTTGATTTTTTGTTCGGCGACGCTGGCGGGCCTGTAGTCGGCAACGGCGGCGGCGGCAATAAAAATATCAGCATCCTCGACTTCGTCTAGGGCCGCTGCCAGCATATCCGCGGCTGATTCGACAGCAATGGTTTTCATCCGCTGCGGTGGCTCGAGTTGTACCGGCCCGCTGATGAGTACGGTGCTGGCGCCGGCCTCCGCAGCGGCTCGCGCCAGGGCATAGCCCATTTTGCCGGAACTGTGATTGGAAATATAGCGCACTGGGTCGAGTGCCTCCCGCGTTGGCCCGGCGGTGATAACTACTTTTTTACCGCTCAATAAGCCTGTGGCAAACAGCGCGCTGGCCATTGTGCACAGGGTTGCGGGGTCTTCCATTCGGCCCTCGCCAACATCGCCACAGGCCTGGTAGCCGGCGGCAGGGCCAAAAATATGCACCGCCTGTTCGCTCAGTTGTTGCAGGTTTTTTTGCGTAGCGGCGTTTTCCCACATGTGTTTGTTCATTGCCGGTGCCACGGCAATGGGGCTGTGGCTGGCCAGGCAAACGGTGCTGAGTAGGTCGTTGCCCTCACCGTGGCACAGGCGGGCAATAAAATCGGCACTGGCGGGGGCAATAAGGATGAGATCGGCCCAGCGAGCCAGTTCAATATGGCCCATGGCGGCTTCGGCGGCGGTATCGAGTAATTCCAGGCTCACCGGGTTTCCCGACAGCGCTTGCAGGGTCAGGGGGGTGATGAATTCAGTTGCCGCTGGTGTCATGACCACGCGTACCTCCACGCCTTCGCCTTGCAGACAGCGGATTAGCTCGGCACTTTTATAGGCGGCAATACCCCCGGTAACACCGAGTAAAACCCGTTTATTGCTTAGAGAGCCCATGCCCGTCCTTTTAAAACCTGGAAATGCCGCTAAGATAACACTTGCCAGGGGAATTTCGAAGAAATCAAGGAAGGTTTGCGATGGCGATCAAACATTGGCCTGAGGGCGAGCGCCCTCGAGAGAAGCTGATTAACCAGGGGCCGCGAGCGCTTTCGGACGCGGAGTTGCTGGCAATATTTTTACGCACCGGCATTGCGGGCCAGTCCGCTGTCGGTTTGGCGAGGGATTTGCTCACTCAATTTGGCAGTATTTCCACGTTGTTGAATGCCGATCTTGCTACCTTTTGTGCCGTTAAAGGGCTGGGTCCTGCCAAGTTCGCCCAGTTGCAGTCGGTACTAGAACTGGCGCGGCGCCATTTGGGCGAGCAACTGAGCCGAGAACAGGTCTTTACCAATGCCGACACGGTCAGGCAGTTTGTGCGTACACATTTTCAGGGTTATCAGCGCGAGGTCTTCCTCTGCCTGTTTCTTGATACTCGTCACCGCTTGATTGCTGCTGAAGAGTTATTTCAGGGCACGATTGATGGTGCCAGCGTCTATCCCCGCGAAGTCGTAAAGAGAGCCTTGCAGCTTAATGCCGGTGCGGTAATATTTTCCCACAATCACCCCTCCGGCATTGCAGAGCCGAGTCGAGATGATGAGCAGATCACCCGGCGCTTGAAAGATGCCCTGGCGCTGGTCGATATACGGGTGCTCGATCACATCGTCGTTGGCCACAGCGAGGAAGTCTCCCTGGCCGAGCGGGGGCTGTTATAACCACTCGAAAAGCGGCTAAAAACAAATTTAATTTGATTCGCCAGGCCCGCTCTGGTATAAAGCACGGCTCTTTTCACCGGCACGCTGTTCCCGCTTGTTTGAGACGAGCAATGATTGGGTAGTAGGGCTGGTCGTCACGACCCCAGAAATTAACAGTTTATTCAGATTAGATAGAGGCAAAAAGATGTCCAGAGTGTGTCAGGTCACCGGCAAGCGTCCAATGAGCGGGAATAACGTATCCCATGCAAAAAACAGGACTCGCCGCCGGTTTGAGCCCAATCTTCATAGCCATCGCTTTTGGTTGGAAACAGAGAAGCGCTTCATTAAATTGCGTGTTTCAAGCAAGGGTATGCGCATCATTGATAAGCTCGGCGTAGAGCAGGTTATTGCCAACATTCGCGCCAATGGCGGCAAGGTCTAAGGAGAAATAACATGGCTAAGTCAAACAGAGATTTAATTAAGTTGGTGTCCACTGCTGGCACTGGTCACTACTACACCACCAGTAAGAACAAACGCACCATGCCCGAAAAGATGGAGATCAAAAAATATGATCCCGTCGTTCGTCAGCACGTTGCTTACAAAGAAGCGAAAATCAAATAGTCTGATTTTCACTTTTGGTGAGTAAAAAGAGCCCGGTATAGCCGGGCTTTTTTTTGCCTGTTCTTTTGATTATCGGCTGAAGAGTTGTCGGTTGAAAACTTGAGGCTCCGTAGCGATGCCCGAACTGCCTGAAGTAGAAACCACCTTGCGGGGCATTCGCCCCCATTTGCTGCAACAAAAAATACAGAAAGTCGTGGTGCGACAGTCATCTCTGCGCTGGCCAATACCGCAAGATCTACCAGCTTTATTACTGAAAGCACGGGTTGAGGAAGTGAGTCGGCGCGGTAAATATTTGTTGCTGAAATTCCCTCACGGGCACTTGATGATACATCTTGGCATGTCGGGCAGTTTGAGTCTTGCGGCCGAGGGCACGGCAGCGAGTAAGCACGACCACGTCGACATTGTCCTCGAGAGCGGCTGGATACTGCGTTACAACGACCCACGCCGCTTTGGCTGCATACTCTGGGTTGAAGGTGAGCCCCTTGAGCACCCCCTGCTGGCCAGCCTTGGCCCAGAACCGCTGGGTGATCTTTTCTATGACGAATATCTCTACCAGCGCTCACGGCGTAAAAGCCTGGCCGTGAAAAGTTTTTTGATGGACAGTAAAGTTGTTGTCGGTGTGGGTAATATTTATGCCAATGAAGCCTTGTTTCGCAGCGGCATACACCCCCTGCGCAAAGCGAATCGCATTTCTCAAAGTCGCTATGTACGGCTCTCAGTCATTGTACGGGAAGTGTTGGCAGCGGCGATCGAGCAGGGCGGCACAACGCTGCGCGACTTCGTCGGTGGTGACGGCAAGCCGGGCTACTTTAAGCAGGAGTTACAGGTTTATGGCCGTGGTGGCGAGGCTTGTGTCGACTGTGGGACAAGCCTGAAGGAAGTGCGCCTGGGGCAACGCAGCACGGTGTATTGCCCCCAATGTCAGCGCTAGTAGGCTGACCGTATACTCGCTTACTTAGCTGAACTTTTCGCCCAGAGCCTTGGCAACATTGGGTGGTACAAAGGGTGAGATGTCACCGGTTAAAGAGGCAATTTCTCTCACCAGGCTGGATGATATATAAGAGTGCTGCTCAGAGGGCGTCATAAAGATGCTTTCCGCGGCTGGCGACAGGGCGCGGTTCATATTGGCCAACTGAAACTCGTATTCAAAATCAGAAACGGCGCGCAGGCCCCGCAGTACCGCATCGCCCTTGCAGTCTTTCAGGAAATTGACCAGCAGGTAGTCAAAGCCTCTGATTTCAACATTTTTTAGATGCGACAGGGCTTCCCTGGCCAGGTCGCCGCGCTCGTCCAGTGAGAACAGGGGTTTCTTTTTTTCGCTGCGAGCAATGCCCACAATGACGTGGTCAAACAGCTTGCAGGCCCGCTCAATAAGGTCAATATGACCATTGGTAATCGGGTCGAATGTGCCAGGGTAGACGATTGTTTTCATAGTAAGCGCTCCAACGCGGAGGCGCATGGTAAACAATTTGTCGATCTAGCTCAATAATCTGGGATTGGACGTCGACGATACAAATAGCAAGTAACATCGCCCGCCGTTTTATGGCGGTGCAGTTGCCAGCTGTCGGGCATAAAATCCAGTGTTTGACGAGCTGGAGCCTCAATGTAAATCATCGCCTCTTGCGCAAGCAAAGTACTCGGCTGAGTTAGAGCGGTGATGGTGTCGGCTAATAATGTTGAGTCGAAGGGCGGGTCGAGGAAAATAATATCAAAGGGTTTTGAATCGCTGGCGTTTTGCTGTAGCCAGTTGAGAGCGTTAGCGTTAAACACCATGGCTGATTTTAAGCCGAGCAGGTCGATGTTATCGCCCAGGGCGCGAGCGGCTGAAGGATTCAGCTCGAGCAAAATGACTTCGCTTGCGCCACGGGATGCCGCTTCCAGACCCAGTGCGCCAGAGCCGGCAAACAGATCGAGACAACGCGCGCCGCGTAGTTCGGCCGTTAGCCAGTTAAATAATGTTTCCCGCAAACGGTCGCCGGTGGGGCGCAGGCCGACGACAGCGGGGAAGCTAATGCGTCGCCCACGGCACTGCCCACCGATGATGCGTACCTGGCCGCTGGTTTGTTTATTCGTCGCTTTGCGTGGCAATCGGCCGCTCCTGATTGAAGGTAAAAATGCTAGGATACACAGCTTGTCGTAGTACCGGGAAAATTCGCAATGTCCTCTGAACAAGAGTCACCATCAAAATCTGAAAAACGGGGTTTGTTTTCCCGTTGGCGACGTAAAAATAAGGCTGGTGAGCCGGCGCAGTCAGCCGCTGTACAGGCGCAGGTCATAGCATCGGTAGAAGAGCCTTCAGCTTCGCTGCAAGAGCCGCTTAAGAAATCCGAGTCACCCGAGCCAGTGGCAAGCCCCAATGTTGTGTCCCCGGCGGCTGCGACTCAGCCTGCGGCGCCCATTGAACTTGAGCCTGAGCCTCAAGCCGAGGTGCAGCAGGCTGTCGTGTCACTGCCTGTTGAACCTCCGCCCGTCGAAAGGCCTGTGCCGAGTGCGGTTGAAGTCACGCCGCCTGCCCAGCCCACAATTCCTGTTGAGCCGCCCGCGCCTGAGAAAATGAAGGCGGATTCTCAACGTGAGGCACTGGCAGAGCCCTCGACAAAACCTGCAGACAGTAAAGCCGAGAAAAAGAAGCCCGCCAATCGCTTTAGCCGTGCCCTGTCGCGCACCAGTGCGGGTCTGGGAGCTTTTTTCCTGGGTCGTAAAGAAATTAGTGACGAGTTGCTCGAGGAACTTGAAACCCTACTGCTGATGGCCGATGTCGGTGTCGATGTCACCACCGAGATTATCGGCGAGCTAACGGGCCGGGTGAAACGCGGTGAACTCAATGACAGCGATACCCTCAAGGCCGAGCTGCACCGGGTACTGCTCGATATTGTCAGCCCCTGCGAACAAGCCCTGGATGTCTCCGGCAAGCAGCCCTTCGTATTACTCGTCGTTGGCGTCAACGGTGTGGGTAAAACCACCACCATTGGCAAGCTGGCACAGCGCTTTCAGCGCGAGGGGCGTTCGGTGATGCTCGCTGCTGGTGACACCTTCCGTGCGGCGGCTGTCGAACAGCTACAGGTTTGGGGTGAGCGCAATAATGTGCAGGTCGTCGCCCAGCATACGGGCGCCGATAGCGCCTCGGTTATTTACGATGCCGTCGAGTCGGCGAAAGCCAAAAATATCGACGTGTTGATTGCCGACACGGCGGGGCGTTTGCACACCAAATCCAACCTGATGGAAGAGCTTGAAAAGGTCAAGCGGGTGATGGCCAAGCTGGATGAAAGCGCGCCCCACGAAGTACTACTGGTACTGGATGCGGGTACCGGCCAAAATGCCCTCAACCAAATGCAGGAATTTAATCAGGCGGTGGGTGTTACCGGCCTGGCGCTGACCAAGCTCGACGGCACCGCCAAGGGTGGTGTGGCCTTTGCCCTGAGTCGCCGTTTCAATGTGCCTCTGCGCTATGTTGGTTTGGGTGAAGGCGTTGATGATCTGCAAGTGTTTCGCGCCGAGGATTACGTTAAAGCGGTACTGTCGGATGTTGACGATGGCCTATGATCGAATTCGATAATGTCAGCAAGCGCTACCCGGACGGCCATGAAGCGCTGAGCCAGGTGAGCTTTGCACTGAATGCCGGGGAGATGGCCTTTCTCACCGGCCACTCCGGTGCCGGTAAAAGTACGCTGTTAAAGCTCATTATGCTGATGGAGCGCCCTTCCGGCGGTCAACTGCTGGTCAATGGTAAAAACCTTAGTCGCCTGCACAAAAGCCAAATACCCTATTATCGACGGCGCGTCGGTGTCGTTTTTCAAAACCATCAACTGCTATTTGACCGCACAGTATTCGACAATGTGGCCCTGCCCATGCAGGTTTCTGGCGCCCAGCATCGAGATATTGAGCGCCGTGTACGCGCTGCTCTAGACAAGGTTGGATTACTGAGTAAAGAAAAGCTCAACCCCGTGCAATTATCGGGCGGTGAGCAGCAGCGCATCGGCATCGCGCGGGCCGTGGTGCACACGCCGCGCATACTGCTCGCCGATGAGCCGACGGGGAACCTCGACCCCGAGCTATCGGCGGAAATCATGACCCTGTTTGAAGACTTCCGTAATGTCGGTGTCAGCGTGCTGGTGGCGACCCACGATATCGCGCTGATTTCGTCCATGGGCGAGAGAGTCTTAACCTTGGATCACGGACGACTATCGGAGACTGCCACTCTTGTCTCGGCATAAGATCGACACGGATACACCGTCGCAGCCCCGGCGCAGTGGCGCGGTGGAAAGCCGCAGGAGTCTTGTTTCAGTCGTGCGAGCTTATTTTCATAACCATCGCAAAAATGCCTCTGAAAGTTTCCACCGCATGGTCGGTGAGCCCCTGCAGAGTGTCATGACAATGCTGGTTGTCGCCATCGCCCTCGCCCTGCCGGCCATGCTCTACGTCGGCGTGTCGAGCCTGCAGCAACTCAGCGGCAGTTGGGATAGCAGTGCGCAGATGACCCTGTTTCTGAAAAAGGGCGCCAAAGATAAGGCCATCAAGGACTTGATCAAGCAACTCGAGTCCAACGATGAGCTAGCAGAAATACACTATATCTCTCCGAGTCAGGCCCTCGATGCTTTGCAAGATAGCGCCGGCTTTGGTGAGGCTTTGACCCTGCTTGATGAAAACCCCCTGCCGCCGGTGTTAATTGTGGTGCCGATTGCCGTCATTGAGGCCGATGTGCCACGGGTCGAGCAGCTGGTGGAAACCCTGGCGAAACAGCCTCTAGTGGATGAGGTGCAGCTCGACATGAAGTGGCTGCAGCGGATGCAGCAAATACTCGATATTGGTCGGCAAATTACCATTTTACTGGGTGGTGCGCTTTCCCTCGGTGTGCTGCTGGTGGTCGGCAATACAATTCGTCTGGCGATAGAAAATCGCCGTGAAGAAATTCTGGTGGTGAAGCTGGTGGGCGGCACCAATGGCTTTGTGCGACGGCCCTTTCTCTACACCGGGCTTTGGTACGGTGTGTTTGGCGGATTAATCGCCTGGTTGGGGGTGGTGATTGCCCAGTTTTGGCTGGGCGCAACAGTAACCCGTCTGGCGGCTCTCTACCAAAGTGACTTCGCGCTGAAGAATATCGGTCTCGATGGCATGCTGGTCTTAATTGCCCTTGGCGGCATTCTCGGGCTGGTCGGCGCTGCGCTTGCGGTGGGTCGGCATATTGCGCAACTCGAACCGTGATTCGCTAGACAAAACAGTCACTTAAATGAACTTTTACGCCCTTTTGCTATCTAACTTGAGAGTGGTAAACTACGTCGCTGATTTTAAGAGGTTGTTATGAGTACGAGTCTTCAATCGATTCAATGGATGGCCCCCGGGGGTAATCTCGGCGCCTATATGCAGGGTGTGAGCACGATTGCGATTCTCTCCGTTGAGGAAGAGAAAGCTCTCGCCGAGCGTCTGTATTATGAGGATGACGTCGATAGTGCACGTCAGCTGATTATGGCTCACCTGCGCTTTGTGGTGCATATTGCTCGCTCCTACAATGGCTATGGCTTGCCTCTGGCGGACATTATTCAGGAAGGCAATGTTGGCCTGATGAAGGCGGTTAAGCGTTTTAACCCTGAGAAGGGTGTGCGTTTGATTTCTTTTGCCGTGCATTGGATCAAGGCTGAAATCCATGAATTTGTGCTGCGCAACTGGCGTATTGTTAAAGTCGCTACCACCAAGGCTCAGCGCAAGTTGTTCTTTAATCTTCGCGGCGCGAAGAAGCGCCTGGCCTGGTTGAGCAACGATGAAGCCAAAGCCATCGCCGAAGACCTGGGTGTAGAAGTTAAGCATGTGCGCGAGATGGAAAAACGCCTCTCCGCCCGAGATGCGGGCTTTGATGCCTCGGCCGATGACGACGATGAGAGCGCCTACCAGGCACCGGCTCTCTACCTTGAAGATCGCGAGGCTGATCCGGCTCTGTTAGTTGAAGATGCCGATTGGGAGAGTGATAGCAAGGCCCGCCTGGTCACCGCACTTGGCGAGTTGGATGAGCGTAGTCAGGACATTCTTCGCCAGCGCTGGTTGAGCGATGCAAAGGCAACGTTGCACGATCTGGCCGCGATCTACGGTGTGTCGGCGGAGCGTATTCGCCAGCTCGAACAAAATGCCATGAAAAAGGTGCGTACTTTCCTCGAGGCTTGAGCCCTCTCAGAACAAGCCCAACGTGTTCAATACTTAAAAAAACCGCGAAATTCGCGGTTTTTTTAAGTGCATCGTCAGCACGGTCAATTTTTCTTCCCCTCTTATAGTTAGGTGGCCCATAGTGAGTTCAAACCCTATCGGTAGTCGTTCGTTGCCGTTGTTGGTGGCAATTAACGGTTTTCTGGTTGTTGCCCTCGGTGCTTTTGGCGCCCACGGTTTAAAAACCTTGATCGCCCCCGAGGCCATGCAGTACTGGCATACCGGTGTGCGCTACCAGATGTTTCATGTTGTCGGCTTACTGGCCTGTGCCTTCTTCGCATCGACCTGTGAGGCCAGGCCCCATGCGGCACGCTGGGCTGTGGTGGCAGCCTGTTTGTTTGTGCTGGGCATGGTGTTCTTTAGTGGCAGTCTCTATCTTCTCGCATTGACCCAGAAAAGCTGGCTCGGCACGGTTGTGCCGGTTGGTGGGCTGTTTTTCCTGCTGGGCTGGACTAGCCTGGCGATTTGTCACTTTAGGCGGTGAACGTAGACATGACTGTAGTGGCAAACTTTCGACCCGAGTACAAGAAAAAATCCATCCGTAGTTATGTGTTGCGCAGTGGCCGTATGACAGAGGGCCAGCAGCGAGCGCTTGAACAGCATTGGCCAAACTTTCGCCTGAGTTTGTTTGACGGCCCGATAGCTGACTGGGCAGCCGTTTTTGGCCGCGAAGCACCGGTGGTGCTGGAGATAGGCTTTGGCATGGGCGACTCACTGCTAGCGATGGCCCAAAATGAGCCCGATAAGAATTTTGTTGGTATTGAAGTCTATCCGCCCGGTGCCGGTCGACTGGTGAATCGCGCTGCCGAGCTGGGCTTATCCAATTTGCGTATTTATCTTGCCGACGCCATGGATGTTCTGGATGACTGTATTCCCGATGGGAGTTTGGACAGGGTGCAGCTCTATTTTCCCGACCCCTGGCATAAAAAGAAGCACAATAAACGCCGCATTGTACGGCAAGCTTTTGTCGATAGAATCGGCGCAAAGCTCACCCCAGGTGGCCAGTTTCATATGGCCACTGACTGGCAGCCCTACGCAGAATACATGGTTGAAGTCATGGGTGAGGTTGAAGGCTTTGTCAATTTAGCGGGTGATGACGTTTATTCACTGCGGCCAGACTATCGTCCCATCACCAAATTTGAAAAGCGCGGGCAGCGTCTGGGCCACGGGGTGTGGGATTTACTCTATCGCCGCGAGTCGTAATGGCTGACAAAAATAGTGTTTAGTTAATTTAATCGGGTATTATTTGCCCACAAAAAAAGAGCCGACAGGGCACTTATTAAAACCAAGGATATTTCAATGAAGCTCAAGAAAATAAAGTATTTACCGATTGCCCTCGCAGCATCACTCATTCTCGTGGGCTGTGAAGAGGCCAGCAAGCCGAGTGCTGATGCATCCGTTGCAGCGGCAGGGTCGTTGGAATCAGAAATACAAAAAGTCAGTTACATTATGGGTACCAATATCGGTTCGCAAATTAAGGGTGAGGCTTTTGAGGTTGATATCCCCTCGCTGACACTGGGTTTGAGTGATGCAGTAGCCGGTAATGAGCCAAAGCTGTCTGAGGCCGAAGTCAAAGCGGTGATCGAAGCATTCCAGGCCAAGGTGATGGCAGAGCAGGAAGCGAGCGCGAAGCTGGTGGCAGAAACCAATATCAAAGAAGGCGAGACCTTTTTGGCAGAAAACGCTAAGAAAGAGGGTGTCGTAGTATTGGAAAGCGGCCTGCAATACAAGATTTTAACCGCCGGTACTGGTGCTATTCCAACGTCTGAAAATACCGTAGAGGTGCACTACAAAGGGACCTTGCTTGACGGCACTGAGTTTGACAGTTCTTTCAAGCGCGGTGTGCCAGCGCAGTTTGGCGTCACTCAGGTAATACCCGGCTGGGTTGAAGCGCTACAGTTGATGAAGGAAGGCGCCAAGTGGGAGCTTTATGTGCCTGCTGGGCTGGCTTATGGCCCGGGTGGTACGGGTGGTTTGATTGGCCCTAACCAAACACTGATCTTTGAAGTTGAGCTATTGAAAGCATCTATGGATGCTGCCGCTAACTAAGGCGGGTAGTTTGCACAAGTGTTGAAAAAGCCCTTAACGGGGCTTTTTTTTCGTCTCAATTTTGCTGTCGCTTATGTTGTAGATCTAGGCATTAAAGAGAGGGATTAAAGGTAGCTTGGATTAAAGATAGGGATTACAGAATTTTCGATAACCACAACAACAGGGTCGGCAAAGTCAGTGCGGTCAGTACTCCCGTCAGGCCCAGTGCCAGGCTTGAAAAGGCACCGCAAAGGGGGCTGATATCAAAGGCCCGCGCCGTACCGACACCGTGGGCATTGATACCCAGAGTAAAGCCCTGCAGGCGCTCATCGTTGACGCCGAGCAGGTTTAGCAAGCGCGGCCCGGCGATAGCCCCGACCACGCCGGTAAAAATAACCACGCCAGCCGTTAATTCCCCCAGGGCGCCAATTTCTTTGGCGATGCCCAGAGCGATGGGGGTGGTGACGGATTTTGGTGTCAACGAGAGCAGGGTCAGCGGGTCAGCGCCAAATAAAGCGGCCAGTGTTACCGCGCACAAGGGCGCGGCAATGGCACCGAATAGCAGGGTCAGTAAGAGGGGCTGGGCGAGTGCGCGAATGCGGTCGAATTCGCGGTTGAGCGGTATCGCCAGGGCAACGGTCGCGGGGCCGAGTAGCCAGTAGAAGACGCTGTTGGCCCGTTGGTAGCGGGCGTAGTCGATATCAAAACTGTAAAGCACGGTGGCGATTAACAGGCAGCTACTGACCAGTGGGTGCAGCAGCGAGAAGTGGTGAGCCTTTTGAAAGGCCCACAGCCCTGCGAAATAGGCACCAAGGGTGAGTACCAGCAGGCTCGCTGAGAAGAGTAAGTCCATTGGCTCGCTGATTAATGCCTCATTCATGGTTTATTGACGTGCGAGTCAGTGCTTTCAGCGTGAGCCCGGTTAAGGCAATCGATACCAAGGTGCCGCCCACTATCGCCGCGAGTATGGCGGGCCACTGTTGCTGCATAGCCTCGGGCAGGAAGAAAATACCGAGGCCGGCGGGAATAAAAAACAGTGACAGCAAGCCGATCAGTCGACCGGCTGTTTTCACCAGCCAGTCCGGTGGGCCAAGCTGACGCAAGGTGAAAAACAGCAATACCATACCCAATACCGGGCCGGGCACCGCGATGGGCAGCACTTGTGCGAGGCCCTCCCCGAGCAACTGAAACAGCACTAATACACTCAGCCCTTTCAAATAGTCGAGCGCTTTGTTCATAAGTGACAGGCCATTAGCTTTTACGCAGTAATTGATAGCCGCCGAGCAGGGCCATTGCGGCGAAGGCGAGCAGCGTCCACGCCGGGATGCTGAGGCTGAGGAAAGTCCATTGCACTTCGGCACAGTTGCCGTCACCGCTGAGGAGCATAGGTAGTGCCTCAGCGATGGGCAAGGCATCAAAGAGATAGTCGGCAGGCGGTCCGCAGGCGGGTACTTTTTCTTCGGGCAGGCTCTGTAGCCACAGCTGGCGAATGGAGAAACCCGCACCGGCCAGTGCGCTGAGGCTAGTTGCCGCAGCGTAGCGTTTTTGGCCTTTGCCGCCGGGGTTGTGGGCAAAAGCCAGCAGGGCGATAAGGCCGGTCAAAATAACAAAAACCCGCTGCACAATACACAGATAGCAGGGGTTGAGGTCCATTTGGTGCTGCATATATAAAGCCACCAGAATCATGCTGGTGGCGACTAAAAACAGGCATAAATTTAAGGTGCGGATACTGGGTATCATCGACAGTTCCTTGTGGCGAGAGTGGGCGCAGTCGGGGTTAGAGCCGCAAAACGCAGTTGTTGGGCGTGGCTAAGCAGTCGGGGCATGACGACGGAGAATACCTGCTCGACCTCGGCATGGCGATCGACAATCTCGGGCCAGGCATCACCCAGCGGCAGTGGCCGACGCAGGCGCTCGCCAACCCGGTTGAGCATGGTTGGAACCAGGGCTTGGTCGGCATAGCTTTGCAGCCAGCGAATATCGGCGGCGCGTTGGTTGAAGTGCTGGGCGCGGGCGGGCAGCCAGGCCTGGCACGTGTTGAGGTGGCGATAAAAGCGTTGGCAGAAATGATCGAGACTCAATGAATGGTATTCCTGCCAGCGAGTCGTCAGTACATGGTCGAAGGCGATATCGAGAATAATGCCCGCAAAGCGTCGCCACTGGGGTGAAAAGGTGCGAATCAGACTTTGCACTTCCGGCTGCGCGTCAGTGTAAACATCTAGCTTGCGGTGCAGGGCTATGCCTTTTTCGACGCTCGCCGGGTACTGGCCCTGCAGCGGGCCTTTGACGAAGTCGCCGAGCAGGCCGCCGACCTGTGTATCAAGATTGTCGCCCGAGAGAAGAATGTGGGCGAGATAATTCACGACTCGAGTGAGAATTGATACTGCTGATAATAGGCGCTGAGAAAGTCGTCGAAACTGAGAGTGTCCGCGGCTTCGATGGCCTTTTGATCTTCCAGCGAATGGGCGGCGAGACTGACGAACTCTTCTTCTACCGCGGGGTCAAGTTTCGAATCGAGAAAGAATTCACGGTGTTGTTGAGCGTGGCGCAGGGCCGTTTGAAAATAGGTGCTGTCGCTACTGCGAACCTCTTCCAGCAATTGAGCGGCTGGCGTGAGCTCGGGCTGATGCAGGCGTTGCTCCATTGCGGATATCGCGTCGCTATGGGCGTTGTTATGGGTATTGTCGCCATGGCTGGCGTCGAGGGCGCGGGCGATGGGCTGTAACTGGGTAAAGAGTTCGCTGGCCCACTCCTGCAGCGAGGTCTCACCATCGCCGCGGCTGAGGCTGAGCCCCGGCTCGCGACCGCGTTCGACAATCTTGCGCTGGTTGTTGAGTATCTGGCCGTATTCGCGATTGTCGGTTTGTGGGCTCTCTTGCAGCAGACAGTGCATGAGGAAGACGTCGAGAAAACGCATTTGCTCGGCATCGATACCGACCGGTAAGTAGGGATTGAGGTCGACACAGCGCACTTCAATATATTCCACACCGCGCTGCCAGAGGGCCTCAAGAGCAGTTTCGTTACCCTCGGCGGTGCGCTTGGGGCGAATGGTGCTGTAAAACTCATTCTCAATTTGTAGCAGGTGAGGGCTGAGCTGGCGGTATTTCCCGCCTGACTCTTTGACACCAACGGCCTCGTAGGCGGGGTAGGGCGTGGTCAATGCGCCGCGCAGGTTTTCAATGTAATTGGGTAGATTGTTATAGCAAACAATCAGCGATTCCTGGGCGCTACTTTGATAGCCCAAGTCGCCCATGCGTAGGGAGGTGGCATAGGGTAGATGCAAGCTGTGGTCATCATCACCCATGGGCTGTAGTCGATGGGCTCTATCCTTAACAAAACTGCGACAGACCGCGGGTGCTGCACCAAAGAGATAGAGCAGCAGCCAAAAATGGCGGCGGAAGTTGCGAATTAAATCGAAGTAGCGCTCGGTTTTAAAGTCCTGCAGCGAGCCCGAATAATTATCGCTTTGTTGCAATACCTGCCAGCAGGCGTCGGGCAGAGACCAGTTGTAGTGAATACCGGCAATGGTTTGCATCAGCCGCCCGTAGCGGTGGCCGAGCCCACGGCGATAGATGGTTTTCATCTGTCCAATATTAGAACTGCCGTACTGGCCGAGGGGGATATCCTGATCGCGGCCCAACATGCAGGGCATGCTGTTGACCCAGAGCAGTTCGTCACCAATATGGCGATAGGTAAAGCGGTGGATATTGTCGAGACTACTCAGCACCGCGTCGATAGACGGCGAGGGTGCAGTGATAAATTCGAGCAGAGATTCGGAAAAATCGGTGGTAATACTGGGGTGTGTCAGCGTCGAGCCAAGGGCTTTAGGATGGGTCGTATTGGCCAGCGCACCCGCTGGTGTGACGCGCAGGCTCTCTTTTTCAATACCGCGCTGAATACCGCTGAGTAGAGACTGATTTTCAGTGCTATTGAGAGCGGCCAGACGTGAGGTTAATAGTGACAAGTGGGATTCTCAGGTTTAGGCAGCGGATTGCTTCTGCGGTAATAGCGGTCTATTTTTTGGCCCCACTTCGCAGGCGACGACACGGGCGCGCAGGTCGGGGTTTTTGGCATTGACTTCAAGCAAGTGGTTGAGAGCGACATCCCTGTGGGGTGAGCAGTAGACCTCAGTCACACTGCAGTCATCGCGCCACTCTAAAGCCTTGGTCAGGAAGTTGTCGTCAATATCTTGCAACACAAAAACAGCCATGGTTTCTCGATCTGGCACTGAATTGGGGCAAGTGTAACCGATCACTCCGTGACGGCAAATAGTTTGGCGGGGCTACGGAGCTCTTCCCTTGATTGACGGTAACGGTAAGCTGGCAGTATGCCGTTTTAAGCGATTGCGCGATTGCTGGTGGAGTGGGTCGCGGTCGCTGCAAAAAGAGGTTGCTGGGGAAAGCGTGAGCGGCGCCACAGTTGTGAGGCCAGAGCCTCAATACTTTGCTGTGAGTAATCGCCCTGAGTCAGCCACTGGGTCACAGCCCCGGCGACATCGGGGTAGCGCACACTGACACCGCGCCCGGTTTCTAGCCACTTGCTGAAGGCGGCCTGATCGAGAGTGTTCATGGTATAGCCGAGGCCAATGCGCTGCAGGGCGAGTACGTTGGATAACTGCTCGCTTTGCCCCTGCACGGGCCTCACCAGCAACTTGCAGCCCAGTTGCAGTACTTCGCTACTCAGCTCAAAACCAGCGTTGCAGACTACGCCGTTGCAGCGGCTGAGGTCGTTATGAAAGCGCGCTTTGCTCGGCTTATGCCATTGTATATTGCCGCTTTTACTTGCTGGTGCATCGGGATGATAGACCGCAAAATGGTGGTGCTTAAAAGGCTGTAAAAACTGTTCGATTTTAGCGGGTGCCTCAAAGGGCAGATAGACAACAATCAGCTCCGGATCGATCGCCGCATTGTTGCGCTCAACCGGGGCGATGGGTGGCAAAATCGGCATGTCAAAGTGGTACCAGTGAAAACCGAGGGCACGCTTTGCAGGGGCAAAATATTTCATGATCAGCCGCTGATGCAGATTGCCGTGATGCTGGGGCACTGGGAAGTTAAAGGCGTATTGGTGGCCGAGACCCAGCACCGGCTTGTTGCGCAATTTTGCCGCCCAGGCGGTGATGGGCTCGAAATCAGTTAATACCAGATCGTAGTTATCGAGCTCTAGCTGGTGGATATCGCGTAGAAACTGAAGGGGCGCGCTGCGCAAGACGGTTTTGAGGGGCCGAATCTTGCCCTCTTCAGTGACGAAGGTAAGCCCAGTACGCAGACTAAAGTCACCGAAGGGTGCCATATCGAAATACTGATCGGGCTGGCGACCCGAAAAGAGGAAATCAACCTCAATACCCTGTTTTTCCAGGGCCGGGGCCATAGCCCGAGCCCGTGAAATATGCCCGTTACCGGTGCCCTGTACGCCGTAGAGGATACGCATTAGATAAGAAACTCCATGGTTAGGGTGGCTACGGTGGTGCCGATCAGTGCACCGGCAAGGGTGTCGGTGGGGAAGTGAACACCCAGCAATATGCGTGAAGCGCCCACCAGACAGGCCCATAAATAGGCGGGCCAAAAAAGCATAGGGACTAACGTGGCGACGATGGTGGCACTGAGAAATGCACCTGATGTGTGCCCCGATGGAAAGCTGAACTGATCAGAGGGTGTAATAAAACTGCTGAAATTGGGCAGGGCATCCGCCGGTCGGTTGCGCTTTAAGCTTTTCTTCAGCACGCAATAGATTGGCCGTTCGATGCAGAAGGCCGTCGCCAGTACAATAAAAGCCAATTGTGCATGTGTCGTATCGACAAGCAGCATAATTAGCGGAATCAGCACGTAGTAAAAGCCATCGGCCGAATGGGAGATAAGCTTGCTAAGCCCCGTCAGTTGCCGCTGCCGCTTGCGGCACATACACCAGTGAAAGGTGACGAGGTCACCACTGTGAATGAAATGAAGCAGGCGAAATTTACTGAGCGGTTGCTTGTCCATGGAATGGCAGCTTAGTGGATGAGTATTTCAGTGCAATAACAGGGCTGTGACGAAGACGTGACAATAAGCACTTTGCGATGCCTGTAGAGCACATGCGCAATGGATGTATTGCGAGGTTTTTGCGCTCATTAGACGAGAAGAAATTGATGGTGATCAATAGGTGTTGCAGCCAGTGGCGTACACTTGGGCTTATTATTGTTAATTAAACGATCGTTTATCTGTAAGCTGTTGACATAATTCAACAAACCATAGATTATGCCGGCCTGCTTACTCGCCAGTAACGTGTTTGCTTGGCGAAAGAGTAATTTTTTAGTAATTTTTTTCAACAAATTTGATGAATTGGGAGTAACAGATGGGCGTTGCTGAGAGTGGAAATATTGGTGCTGCAGTTGCCGGCGGGAAAAGGAATCCTCAGGTAATTATTGTTGGTACTGGCTTGTCGGGTGTTTGCATGGGTATCCGTTTAATGGAAGCCGGCTTTACCGACGTGACTTTGTACGAGAAAGCAGGTGGCCTGGGTGGTACCTGGTACTACAACTTTTACCCAGGGCTACGCTGTGATGTGCCGTCGTACTACTACCAGTACAGCTTTTCACCCAGCTCTAGCTGGAGCCACCGTTTCTGTGGTGGTCCAGAGATTCAGCAGTATTACGAAAATACTGCGAAAAAATACAATGTCTTCGAGCGTATTAAATTTAACAGTGAAGTGACCAACTCCGAGTTCCGTGGCGGCAAATGGCACGTCGATCTGGAAAATGGCGATACTGACGAAGCCGATATCTTGATTGCCTGCTGCGGTATTTTGGTGCGACCAAAGTTCCCCGAAATTGAAGGCATGGACGATTTTGAAGGCAAGATTCTGCACACCGCATTGTGGGAGAAGGATCTTGACCTGACGGGTAAAAATGTTGCAGTTATCGGCAATGGTTCTACCGGCATTCAAATGATCAAGCCACTGACTGATATTTGTAAGAAAGTGACCTCCTTCCAGCGCACTCCCCAGTGGATTGTACCGGTACCGAATCGCAAGTATTCCAAGCTCAACGAGAAGATGCTCACCACCTTCCCCGTCATCTCCAAAATTTTCCACCACTCCATAAGCTACTTTATGGAAACCATTATGGGCACGGGTGTGATTAAAGATGGCTTGGCGAGAAAATTGGTCGGTAAGGCCTGCCAGTGGAACTTGAATACCGTCAAAGACCCCAAGCTGCGCAAAGCCTTGACGCCTGATTACGTTGCCATGTGTAAACGCTTGGTGATGTCTTCTGAGTTTTATCCGGCCATTCAAAAGCCTAATGCCGAGCTGGTGACAGAGCACATTGAGCGCTTTGAAGCCAAAGGTATTCGCACCAAAGACGGCGTCTTGCACGAGCTGGATGTTGTTGCTCTGGCGACAGGCTACTACGCTGGCGAGCACATGATGCCAATGACCATGAGCGTCGAGAATGGTCCTACTCTTGAAGAGCAGTGGAAAGACGGCATTTATGGTTATCGCACCGTTGCTATGCCTGACTTCCCCAACTTCTTTATGGTGATGGGCCCTAACAGCCCCGTGGGTAACTTCTCTTTGGCTGCGATTGCCGAAGTCCAGTCGGGTTACATCATGAACTTCGTTGAGAAGTGGGCCAACCGTGAATTTGAAAGGGTAAGTCCCAAGCGTGCTGCTACCGACCGCTTTGTCCAGGACATGAAGGACAATATGGAAGGCACTGTTTGGCTGACCGGTTGTGACAGCTGGTACTTGGACAAGAACGGCGTTCCCGTTTCCTGGCCCTGGACGGCGGGCAAGTTCCGCAACGACCTGAAAGTGCCTGACTACAGTGAGTATGAGATGGAGCGCTAAGCGCGACTGATCTGCACTGCGACCCGGAGGCGATTATCACCTCCGGGTTTTTTTTGCCTGAAATATGACCGTGCGGTCGAAGTTGGTCGAGCCAGAACCCCCGGATACTTGGTGTTTCCCGCAGAGAGTGGGCTATGATGAGCCGACAAAATTGATGAATAATAAGTCTGAGGGGGTAGTGTGTCTGGAATTATAAGTTACGGTGCTTACGTGCCGTATTATCGACTAACACGTAAGGCCATTGGCGGCGGCAAGGGTGAGAGAGCCATTGCCAGTCACGACGAAGATTCGGTATCGATGTCGGTTGAAGCGGGGCGCGGTGCATTAGCGAGCAGCCCGGCAATTGATACGCTGGTATTTGCGACCAATAGCGCGCCCTATGCTGAAAAGCTTAATGCGGCGGCGATTTGCTCGGCTCTCGACTTGCCGGTACAGGTGAATACTATCGAGCTGGCCAACAATACCCGTATGGGTTTGGCGGCCCTATTGCTCGGCACCGACCTCGGCAAAGCCGGGCGAACCTCGCTGGTGTGTGCCGGCGATCTCGTCATTGGCGCACCGGGTGGTGCCCGTGAGCGCGACAGTGGTGATGCCGCGGTGGCTTTTGTTACCGGGCCTGAAGAAGATGCGATTGCCCGCGTATTGGGTAGAGCCTCGGCCACGACCGAAGTACTCGATGTTTGGCGCTTGCCGACCGACCGCTTTGCTCGTCAGTGGGAAGAGCGCTTTGGTATTGAAGTACTCGGCCCCGTCAGTCTTGATACAGCCCAGCGGGCACTGGCCGATGCCAATGTGGCTCCGGACGCATTGGCATCGGTGATTCTCGATGCGACTAACAGTCGCGATGTTGCAGGTATTCCACGAGCCCTGGGTTTAAAGCCTGAGCAAGTGGCCGATATGCTGGCCGGCTCCGTGGGTCGCAGTGGTGTTGCCCACGCGGGTCTAGTGTTGGCAAAGACTCTCGACCAGGCACAGCCGGGGGATAAAATTCTTGTGCTATCCACAGCTGATGGTTGTGATGCGGTAGTACTGGAGGTGAGTGACAAGATTGCCCAGGGCCGACCCGCTCGAAGTGTCGATCAGTGGCTGGCGTCGAGCAACAATGAAGTTGCCTACAACACCTATTTAAAATGGCGTGAAATCCTGCCTTTTGAACCACCGCGCAGACCTGACCCGGATCGCCCGGCAGCACCGATTATGAAGCGCAACGAACGCTGGAAATACGCCTTTTACGGTAGCCGATGTGGCAGTTGTGGGCAGGGCCATTTGCCACCACAGCGGGTGTGTCTCAAGTGTCGCTCGATCGACGAAATGGTTGATGAGCGCTTTGCCGATGCGGCCTGCAAGATCACCACTTACACGCTCGATCATCTGGCTTACAGCCTGCAGCCGCCGGTGGTTTCCACCGTGGTGGATTTTGACTGCGGTGGGCGTCTGGCCTGTGAGTTGACCGATGTTGATCCGGGAGACGTCGGGATTGGCGATGAGTTAGAAATGACCTTCCGGCGTTTCTACACGGGTCAGGGTGTACATAACTATTTCTGGAAAGCACGGCCACAGCGCTAGGGGGTGATGTATGGCAAGTAACGGAATTAAAGATCAAGTTGCGATCGTCGGCATGGGTTGTACACCCTTCGGCGAACACTGGGACAGAGATGCCGCCGATATGTTGATTGACGCGGCAAGTGAGGCTTATGAATCGGCGGGTGTTAAGCCCGCCGATGTCGATGCCTACTGGCTTGGCACTTTTGCCAGCGGTATTTCTGGCATGGTGTTTTCTGAGGCCTTGAAAACACCCTATAAGCCGGTTACTCGACTGGAGAATATGTGCGCCACTGGCAGTGAGGCGATTCGTAATGCCGCTTATGCCGTGGCCAGTGGTGCTTATGACCTGGTGATGGCTGTGGGTGTCGAAAAGCTCAAAGATGGCGGTTATTCAGGCCTGGTCATACCGGGGCCCGATGGTGACGGCACAGAGTCAAGTATGACGGCACCGGCAATGTTTTCACTACTGGCACCCGCCTATTGTGAAAAATACGGTGTCGGTGAAGGTGAGTTGAAAGACGTACTGTCGCACATCGCCTGGAAAAACCATGTCGCGGGGGCGAAAAACCCCAAGGCCCAATTTCGTAAGGAAGTGTCCCTGGAAAAAATCTGCAACTCACCGCGCGTTGCGGGTATGTTTGGCGTGTTTGACTGCTCCGGGGTTTCCGACGGTTCTGCCGCGGCGATTTTATGCCGGGCCGAAGATGCCTATAAATACACCGATAAGCCGATTTTTCTCAAGGCGCTGTCGGTAGCAGCTGGGCCGAATGAAGGCTTTATCAGTGACGAGTACGACTTCACCACTTTTCAGGAAGTGGTGGTCTCGGCTCAGGATGCCTACAAGCAAGCGGGTATTACCAACCCCCGTGAAGAAATCTCCATGGCGGAAGTTCACGATTGTTTTACCGCAACTGAACTGGTGTTGATGGAGGATATGGGCTTTTCCGAGCGCGGTGAGGGCTGGAAGGATGTTATGGAAGGGCGCTTTGACGGTGATGGTGCCCAGCCGATTAATCCCGATGGTGGTTTAAAAAGCTTTGGCCACCCGATCGGTGCCAGCGGTTTGCGGATGATGTACGAAATGTGGTTGCAGCTGCGGGGCGAAGCGGGCGAGCGTCAGATTAAAGACCCCAAGCTGGGTTTAACCCACAACCTCGGTGGTCAGCCTGGCCGCTGCGTCAGCTTTATATCTATCGTTGGCCGCGAGTTAGGCTAAGTTTAAGCGGATGTGGAGCTTGCCGGCGATTAGTCGGCAATAAAAAACCCGGCCTGCCTTTGGTTAATAAAGGTAGTCGCCGGGTTTTTTATTGGCTGTGAAACCGGAGTCTTACAGGCGTCAGGTTAAGCTGGGGTTATTTGCGCTTCATTGCCGCGAAAAAGTCGTCGTTGCTTTCAAAGTTCTTCAGTCGATCAATAATGAATTCGGTCGCCGCCGTATCTTCCATATCGTTGAGGAGCTTACGCAGTATCCATACTCGTTGTAGGTCAGCTTCATTCATCAACAAGTCTTCACGGCGTGTGCCGGAGCGGCGAATGTTGATGGCAGGGTAGACACGTCTTTCAGCGATCTTGCGATCGAGGTGCAATTCCATATTGCCCGTACCCTTGAACTCTTCAAAAATGACCTCGTCCATCTTCGAGCCAGTATCGACCAGTGCGGTGGCGATAATGCTCAAGCTGCCACCTTGTTCGATATTGCGCGCGGCACCAAAGAAACGCTTGGGCTTTTCCAGCGCGTGGGCATCGACACCACCAGTGAGTACTTTACCGGAGGACGGCACCACTGTGTTGTAGGCACGAGCCAGACGGGTAATGGAGTCGAGGAGGATGACGACATCCTTTTTGTGTTCGACCAGACGCTTGGCTTTTTCAATCACCATTTCAGCCACCTGAACATGGCGGGCGGGTGGCTCATCAAAGGTAGATGCCACGACTTCGCCGCGCACAGTGCGCTGCATTTCGGTGACTTCCTCAGGGCGCTCATCGATCAATAAAACGATGATGAAACACTCGGGGTTGTTGCGCACGATGGACTGGGCTATGTGCTGCATCATAATGGTTTTACCGGCTTTCGGCGGTGCGACAATTAAGCCCCGCTGGCCTTTGCCGATGGGGGCAACCAGGTCGATGATGCGAGCGGTTAAATCTTCGGAACTACCGTTGCCCGATTCGAGTGTCATGCGCTCATCGGGGAATAGCGGTGTCAGGTTTTCAAAAAGAATTTTGTTGCGCGCGTTTTCCGGGCGGTCGTAGTTGATTTGATCAACTTTAAGCAGGGCAAAGTAACGTTCGCCCTCTTTCGGTGGCCTGATCTTGCCTGAAATGCTGTCGCCTGTGCGCAGATTAAAGCGACGAATCTGACTGGGTGAAACATAAATATCATCCGGCCCGGCTAAATAAGAACCGTCGGCAGAACGTAGAAAACCAAAACCATCGGGCAGGATTTCGAGTACACCATCACTGTAAATATCTTCGCCGCTTTTCGCGTGGCGCTTGAGGATGGTAAAGATAATGTCCTGCTTGCGTAAACGGCCGAGATTTTCGAGGCCGTTGTCTTCGCCGAGCTTGATCAGCTCATTGATAGGTTTCGTCTTAAGGTCAGTCAGATTCATAAAATTGTTGTTCTAGATTTGATTGGAGAGGGAGGTTCAGTCTCGTTGGACTATTTGAATACAATCAGGAATAAAGTGCGCCGACTGGCGAATATGCTGTTTGGAATTGTTATGTGTCTACACCCGAAAATGCCGTTTAGGAAATGATTTAGCTAAAGGGGTGTTAGATAGAGTCGGTGCTGATCGGGCGATTATAGTACCTGTTGATTAAAAAACAAGCGCTTTCTTTTTGTGCTGAAGAAGGGGCCCGCTCGGTGAAAAGCAGGCTCCAGGCCATGGCTTTGCGACTTTAAAGGCTGGCGTCAATAAACTCTTTCAGTTGTGCCTTTGACAGTGCGCCGATCTTGGTCTCGTGCAAAGCACCGTCTTTGAACATCATTAGTGTGGGTATGCTGCGCACATTATATTTGGCGGCTACATCGCGGTTAGCATCGACATCGACTTTACAGATTTTTATCTGACCGTCGTATTCGTCGGCCAGTTCGTCGAGTAAAGGGGCGATCATCTTGCAGGGGCCACACCAGCTGGCCCAAAAATCGACAAGTACCGGTGTGCCAGCGGCGATAACGTCAGCTTCAAAGGCGTCATCAGTAGTGTGAACGATTTTGTCGCCCATAAGTATTTCCCCAGTTGGTGTTGTTAAATGGCAGGCTGCGCCTGGTTTTTTCGCATCATAACACCCCAAGCTTGCTGCGAACAAACCACCCACCAGGGGGGGGATGGCGAACTCAAAATTCGGCGAGAATACTATCCAGAAAGCGATGGCCGAGAGCAGTGCAGCGTAGCCACCCCGTCGATAATGGCTCGACTAAGTGCTTGGCTTCAAGGCTTTGCCAATGTGTTGCGATCGTTTTTAAGGGCATAGCAGTGCGCTCGGTAAACAGGGTGGCGGGTACCCCTTGTTTCAAGCGTAGGGCGTTCATTAAAAATTCGAGGGGAAGCTCTGCTGTTTGCAGAGAGAATTGCTCGGCAAGATAGTCGCTACCTGTTGAAAGGCGCGATAGGTAGTCGTTGGGCTGCCGGGTTTTGCGAGTGCGGAGTATTTGCTGCTCGTTAACATCGGTGATTTTACCGTGGGCACCTGCACCGATGCCGAGGTAGTCACCAAATTGCCAGTAGTTACAATTGTGCTGTGATTGGCGCTGGGGGCGAGCATAGGCGCTGATTTCGTAAGCACTAAAGCCCGCGCTATCTAATAATTGTTGACCCCGACTTTGAATACGTTCCAGAGTGTTTTCGACCGGCAGTAAAGGGGGGTGGCTGTGAAAAGCGGTGTTGGGCTCGATGGTCAGTTGATACCACGAAAGGTGCTCTGGTTGAAGGTCGATAGCTTGCTGTAAATCGGCGATGGCCTGTTCGGGTGTTTGCTCGGGCAGGCCGTGCATTAAATCGAGATTAATATTATCGAAACCCGCCTGTCGGGCGATATCGATAGCGCTCAATGCCTCAACGCCATTGTGAATGCGCCCCAGTCGTTCGAGGTGAGCGTCGTTAAAACTTTGAATACCGATGGAGAGTCGATTGACCCCTGCTTCTCTAAAGCCCTTAAATTTTTGCTGCTCAACAGTACCCGGATTCGCCTCCAGGGTGATCTCTATCGCTGGTGCAAAGCCGATCAGTTGTTCTGCCCCGTCGAGGATGCGGGCAATGGCTGCGGCGGAAAAAAGGCTCGGTGTACCGCCGCCAAAAAAAATAGAGACTAGTTGTCGGCCTTGCAGCTTTTCGCCGCTGGCTTCTGTGGCGAGGTCTGCCAGCAGTGCGTCAACATAGTCATTTTCGGGCAGAGCATCGCCGTTGTTGGTGTGGGAGTTAAAATCGCAATAGGGGCACTTTCTGACACACCAGGGAATATGCACATAGAGTGACAGGAGGGGTAAGCGCAGAGAACTCATCAGTTTGAATCGAGCCTGTAAGGTCGCAGCAGACTGCTATTGGTTAAGCTGAGCGAGCAGGCATTGCAGGGCTTTGGCTCGGTGGCTGCGCGTGTTTTTTTCTTCTTTGCTTAATTCAGCTGATGACAAGCCTGTTGTGGGATCGAGGAAGAGGGGGTCGTAGCCAAAGCCGTTGCTGCCCTGAGGCTGTTTGAGAATGCGCCCCTCCCAGGTGCCATGACAAATTAGCGGCGTGGGGTCTAGTGGATGGCGCATGTAAACCAGCACACACTGAAAGCGGGCGCTGCGCTGTTCATCGGGTACATCGTGCAGACGTTCGAGTAGCTTTTGATTGTTTTTTGAATCGTTGGCACCGGCACCGGAAAAGCGCGCCGAGTAAATACCGGGGGCACCATCGAGAAAGTCGACTTCCAGTCCTGAATCATCGGCAATAGCGGGCAGGCCGGCAATTTTCGATGCGTGGCGAGCCTTTATGATGGCATTTTCGACGAAACTGAGACCGGTTTCCTCTACATCACAGACCCCAAATTGTGTCTGCGGCAACACATTCAAGTGCTGGCCGTTTAGTAGCTGCTGGAATTCTTTGAGTTTGCCAGCGTTGTTGCTGGCTAGAACGATTTTTGACGACATATCGGCTCGACCTTTAATCCACTATTTGCTTGCAGGGCAGGCTATTTTAGCAGTACTCAGCTAACGGAGTCGGGATATATAGGCCGCTTGGACAGGTCTTTAGTGCGCTTTATTCGTCGTGATAAAAACGTCGCTGAAAGCTAATGTTGTGGGCTGGCTTATCGGGGTCGGGCCGGACGCTGATTTTAAAGGTCATGGCATCTTCGTCCTCAAAGCGGAAGGGGGCAAGATAGTAAACGACCTTGCCTTCACGGACTTCAAAAAATTTCAGGGTCTGTTGCTGGGCAATGATATTGGCTACGTGGCCTTTGATTAAAGCGGTGGAGCCACCTTGGGCGCCGTCTTTGACCACGGCGATATTGACTAATCCCCAGTCTTTGCCGCGAGTGATGTTGTAGCTTGCGGCGACTTCTGGCGTTATAAAGCTACTGTTGAATGCGCTGTAAAAAACTTTGTAATCACCAAAGGCCTTAAAGGGCTGGTCGGCGGCGAAAGATTGCAAGCTTGCACTGAGGCTTAAGAGTAAGAATGCCGGGATTAGTAAGCGTTTTTTCATTATATTTCTCCAGATACTTTGCCGTCTATTTAGCCCGACTATAGCGTTGGCGAGCTATTTGGCCAAATGGTAAATAGCTGTTTCACCAAATAAGTTGGGCCACAGTCCTTTGAGTTGCTTGTCGGGAAAGCGTTCCGTAACGACTTTGCGGTGCAAAATACGAATATTTTTTTCCGCACACAGGGCGTCAAAGTCGTGCACGGTGCAGAAGTGGATATTCGGGGTGTCGTACCACTGATGGCTCAGTTGCTTGGTGACGGGCATACGGCCGCGCAGCATTAAATAACTGCGAGTGCGGATATTGCCGAAATTGGGAAAGGTGACAATGCACTCTTTGCCGACGCGCAGCATCTCGTCGATCAACTCATCGGGGCGGCGCATTACCTGTAGCGAGTAGGTCATGATGACGGTATCGAAGCTGTCATCTTGAAAATTACCCAGACCCATATTCAGATCAGTTTCAATGACGTTAACACCGCGACTAATACAGGTGGTGATTTGTTCGGCATCAATTTCCAGACCGTAGCCACTCACTTGCCGATTGTCAGCCAGGCTACACATGAGCGTGCCGTCACCACAGCCGAGATCGAGCACTCTACCGCCGACGGGAATCCACTGCTGGAGGATGTCGAGATCAATACGCAGCATCAGGGGGCATCCTCTTCTGTGTTGACAGTGCCAATCTCCCCGGCGATGCGGGTCATGTAGGCGCGAAAAACCCCTTCGTAGCGATCATTGGGCAGCAGGAAGGCATCGTGTCCCATATCGGACTGAATCTCGGCGTAGGCGACATTCTTGTCAGCGGCGATGAGGGATTTAACGATTTCCCGTGACCGGGCGGGAGCAAAGCGCCAGTCGCTGGAAAAAGACACGACTAAAAATTTGCACAGGGCATGACTAAACGCTTTGACCGGGTCTTCGCCATATTCTCGGGCGAGGTCGAAATAGTCGAGTATTTTGGTCATCAGCAGGTAGGTGTTGGCGTCAAAGTCAGTGGCGAAACGATCACCCTGATGGCGCAGATAGCTTTCGACCTGAAATTCAATGGGTGCATCGAGGCCTTGCTGGAAGGTGCCGGAGCGCAATTCACGACCGAAGCGCTCCTCCATTAAAGCATCCGACAAGTAGGTGACATGGCCAATCATACGCGCCAGTGCCAGCCCACTGCGGGGGATGGTGTCGTGCTGTAGATAGTCGCCATCGTGAAAATCACGATCACTGCGAATCGCGCGACGGGCCAATTCGTTGAAGGCGATATTTTGTGCGGTCAGGTCGGCGGCGGAGGCAATCACTACACAGTGGCGCAGGCGTTCGGGGTATTCCAGCGCCCAGCGCATGGCGGTCATGCCACCGAGACTGCCACCCACAATGGCGGCCCATTGTTCAATACCCAGCTTGTCGGCGAGTTGTGCCTGGCTGGTTACCCAGTCACGGACGCGCAGCGGTGGGAAATTTTTGCCCCACAGCTGTCCCGTTTCGGGATTGATGGAGCGCGGCCCGGTACTGCCGTGGCAGCCGCCAATATTGTTCAGTGAAACGACGAAAAAATGTCGGGTATCAATAGGCTTGCCGAGGCCAATATAGGCGTCCCACCAGCCCGGTTTAGTATCGGCAGTGGAGTGATAACCGGCAGCGTGATGGTGACCGCTGAGGGCGTGGCAGATAAGCACGCCATTGCTTTTATCGGCATTGAGCTCGCCGTAGGTTTCAACCATCAGCTCGTAGCTTTGCAGGCTGCGGCCACAGCTCAGCTCCAGTGGCGCGTCAAAGGTAAAGAGCTGTGGACTGACAAGGCCGACAGAGTCGGCGGGGAAAACCTCAGGCATAGGTTAAATGTTCAGCGATAAAAGCGGGAGTCTAAAGAGGCTAGCGGGGCACTGCAAGGCATGGCGCTACCCAGCGGGTATTTATCTTCTTTCAAGGTTGGGTGATTTGTGCCGCCGCTGGCAATTTTCGCGGATCGACAATGGCCAATGTTTTCTGGCGACTCGATTCACCCCGAATAAGAGACACTCGGGCTTTGGCAACACCAAACTCTTTGGCGATATATTTGAGCAGGTGTTTATTAGCCTTACCATCAACCGGTGGTGCGCTAATCTGTACTTTTAGCCGCTCGCCATACAGGCCGACAAGCGCATCGCGGCTGGCCTTGGGCTGCACATGGCAGTGCAGCAATAGGGTTTGGCCAACTTTCCATTGGAAATGGGGCACGCTTTACGTTGCGAAAAGTTTAGATGCCGGGCACCAAGCCTGGGTGAAGCTGGGTGGCAGTCGCGAAATTGCCGACGACAATGCGCAGTACATTAATCAGCAAAAACATAAGAATGGGTGAAAGGTCGATGCCACCCATGTCGGGCAAAATTTTTCGAAACGGTGCCATGACCGGTTCCATTAGCTGCCAGATAAGGGCGATGGCCGGGTGGTGGCTTTGGGGCAATATCCAGCTGACGATAATGGCGGCAAAGAGGCCGTAGAAAAAAATATTCAACAGCATTGAGACGATGCCGATCAAGGCCCACACCAGGGCTGTCGTCAGAGGGATAAGGCCACCGCCAGCGACCAGCAGGGTTAATTCCATGGCTGCGAGTTGTATGGCAAGCGCTGCAAGCAGGCTGGCAAAATCAATATTGTTGACCGGGGGGATGACTTTGCGGATGGGACCGAGCAGTAGTTGGGTGGCTTTGACAATAAACTGTGAGACAGGGTTGTAAAAGTTGGCTTTACACAGCTGCAGCAAAAAACGCAGCAGTACGATTAATAGATAAAGGCTGGAGAGGGCCTGGATTAAGTAAATACTAACTTCTGTCATTGAGTTCATGGCTGTTCCAATTGCAATTCTGTGCGTTAACCTAGTGGCTAGGCGGGTCGATTAATCAGTGAGCTCTTCGGCCATTTCTTTAGCGCGTTCGTAGGCCGCTGCAATGGCTTGCTCAAAGTGTTCGGGCAGCTTGTTGTCGAGCAGACTGTTGACGGCCTTTTCGGTGGTGCCTGCTGGCGAGGTGACACGTTTGCGTAATTCACCGGCATCAACATCGCTGGTTCCAGCCATGCGTGCAGCACCGAGGGCTGTTTGCAGGGTTAACTGGCGGGCGGTTTCTGGGTCGAGCCCCAACTTAATGCCGGCCTCGGTCATGGCCTCAATGACGAGAAAGAAATAGGCAGGGCCGCTGCCCGATAAAGCGGTGACTTTGTCGATATCGTCTTCGCTATTGAGCCAGCTAACCGTACCCACTGCAGCGAGAATATCACCGGCCTGCTGGCGTTGTTCCGGGTTGACGAGGTTTGTCGCAAAGAGTCCACTGGCACCAGTTTGTACCAGCGCGGGGGTGTTGGGCATGCAGCGAATAATTGGCACCCCGTCACCCAGCCAGCCTTGCAGGGCGGCAGCGGTGATGCCAGCTGCGATGGAAATAATCAGTGGTTTGTGAGCAAGAGCGGGTGCCAAATTGCTGGCAACGGCTTTCATCACCTGAGGTTTGACGGCGAGAATAATGATGTCTGCCTCGGCAGCGGCGGTGGCATTTTCAGTGTGAGTGGTGATGCCGAAGGCGGCCTCAAGTCGCTTGCCGCTATCGACGACCGGGTCACAGGCGACAATGTGGCTGGTGGGATAGCCTTTTTCAATCAGCCCGCCGATCAAGCTGGTGGCCATGTTGCCACCGCCAATAAATACCAGTTTGGCTTCGCTCACGAATATTTCCTGTGTTGTGGTTAGGGTTTGGTTTGTGTTCTCGGGCCAAAAATGGCGGTGCCTACGCGGACAATGGTCGCGCCTTCAGCAATGGCTGCTGGCATATCCCCTGACATACCCATTGAAAGTGTATCTAAACTAGTGAGGGCGGCGGAACTCTTTTTCAAATTATCGAGTAATTCAGCTGCCTTGCGATAGGGTTGGCGTTGCTCTCTTAGCTGCTCGCGTTGTCGGGGAATGACCATTAAACCGCGCAATTTCAGGCGGGGTAATTCAGTAATGGCCAGCGCTAGCTCAAGGCAGTGCTCGGGATCGATGCCAGACTTGCTGGCTTCCCTGTCAATATTGACCTGTATGCAGACATTGAGAGGGGGCAAATGTTCGGGCCGCTGTGCGTTGAGCCGACGGGCGATTTTAAGCCGCTCTATGGAATGTACCCAGCTGAAGTGCTGGGCGATGTCCTGTGTTTTGTTGGACTGTATGGGCCCGATAAAATGCCAGTAGGGGTCGATATCATCGAGTGCAGCAATTTTCTCCAGGGCTTCCTGCAAATAGTTTTCGCCGAAATTACTCAGGCCGGCCTGCCATGCGAGGCGCAGGGCCTGACTGTTTTGCCCTTTGCTGACGGCCAAAAGCATGATCGCGTCGACACTTCTGTGGAATTGCTGCGCGCTTTGTTGCAGTTGGGTCGAGACCTGCTTTATGTTGTTGGGGATATTGTACATAGGCTGGAAGCGAGCAATGAATCGTGCTCAGTCAGGTTATCGAAAACAGTGGGATTGAGTAATGGATATTACGGAATTATTGGCATTTAGTGCCAAACAAGGGGCATCGGATTTACACCTGTCGGCAGGCTTGCCTCCGATGATTCGAGTGGATGGCGATATCCGCCGCATCAACCTGCCAGCGATGGAACATAAAGATGTGCATAGTCTCATTTACGAGATTATGAACGATAAGCAGCGTCGGGACTATGAAGAATTCCTCGAGACAGATTTCTCCTTTGAAGTGCCGGGGGTAGCGCGTTTCAGGGTTAATGCCTTCAACCAAAACCGCGGTGCTGGTGCCGTCTTCAGAACTATTCCCTCGACGGTTCTGACGCTGGAAGATTTGGGCTTTGGGCAGATTTTCCGCGACATTGCCTCATTGCCACGGGGTCTGGTTTTGGTCACCGGGCCAACGGGCTCGGGTAAAAGTACTACCTTGGCGGCGATGATCGATTTCGTTAACGATAATCGCTACGACCATATTTTGACGATTGAAGACCCGATTGAATTTGTCCACGAGAGTAAAAAGTGCCTGGTTAACCAGCGCGAAGTGCATAAAGATACGCACGGTTTTAGTGAGGCCCTGCGTTCGGCTTTACGTGAAGACCCCGATATTATTTTGGTTGGTGAAATGCGTGATCTTGAAACCATCCGCCTCGCCCTGACAGCCGCTGAAACCGGTCACCTGGTGTTTGGCACCCTGCACACCACCTCTGCGGCTAAAACCATTGACCGTGTTGTCGATGTTTTCCCCGCAGCGGAGAAGGCAATGGTTCGCTCGATGCTGTCTGAATCCCTACGTGCGGTAATCTCTCAGTCGTTGCTGAAAAAAATCGGTGGCGGTCGAGTTGCCGCCAACGAAATCATGATTGGCACCCCGGCCATTCGTAACCTGATTCGAGAAGACAAGGTCGCGCAAATGTATTCCGCGATTCAGACCGGTGCCGGCCACGGCATGGTCACTATGGATCAATGCCTGCAAAAAATGGTTCAGCAAAAGGTCGTTACCACTGAGGCTGCGCGGGAGCAGGCCAAGGTGCCAGAAGATTTTTAAGGCGGGTGGACAGCTTGTTAGCCACTTCAGGGCTAAGCTCTATCAGATGTATCTTTTATTTCGTATTGCTAGTGTGAGGACAAACTAATGGATTTTTATGCGCTGCTCAAATTAATGGTCGATAAGGGGGCGTCTGATCTGTTTATTACCGAAGGCATGCCGCCCTCGATTAAGGTCAACGGCAAGGTCATACCCGTTGGTAAAACCAAGCTAACGGGCGAAGCATCCCTGGAGCTGGTCGAAAGCATTATGAATGACAAGCAACGGGTCGAATATGGTGAGACGAAAGAGCTCAATTTTGCCATTGAGACCGACGCAGTTAAGGGCGCTCGCTTTCGTGTCAGTGCTTTTTATCAGCGTAACCATGCAGGCATGGTGCTGCGCCGCATTGAAACGCAGATCCCGACCACTGAAGAGTTGTTGTTGCCACCCATATTGAATGAGCTGGTGATGACGAAGCGGGGCATTATTATTTTTGTCGGTGCCACGGGCACCGGTAAATCGACCTCGTTGGCAGCGATGATTGGCTATCGTAATCGCAATAGTAAAGGGCATATTATTTCGATCGAAGATCCAATTGAATTTGTTCATCAACACGCTGGCTGCATAATTACTCAGCGCGAAGTGGGTATTGATACCGACTCTTTTGATGTGGCTTTGAAAAACACCCTACGTCAGGCGCCTGACGTGATTCTCATTGGTGAGATTCGCACTCGTGAAACCATGGATGCCGCCATCAGCTTTGCTGAAACAGGCCACTTAGTGTTGGCAACCTTACACGCTAACAATGCCAACCAGGCCCTGGACCGCATTCAACACTTCTTCCCGGCTGATCGTCACGACCAGTTGTGGATGGATCTATCTCTCAACCTTCGAGCTTTACTCGCCCAGCAATTATTGCCCACAGCCGACGGCACGGGCCGTAGAGCGGTGGTAGAAATTCTGATTAATACGCCCCTTGTTTCCGACCTTATTCGAAAAGGCGAGGTGCACAAGATCAAAGAATTGATGTCGCGCTCGAAAGAGCTGGGTATGTGTACATTCGATCAGGCTTTGTATGAGCTATATGTGCAGGATGTCATTACCTATGACGATGCGATTGCCTCAGCCGACTCGAAAAACGACCTGCGCCTAATGATCAAGTTACAGTCGGACACTGATGTCGACCAGCTTGAGGACGTGGCAGATGGATTAATGATGGCAGAAGATGATGATGGTGAATCTTTCGAGTTGTATAAATAAGAGCGCTGCTGCTGGGTCCAAGTTGTGGGACTCATGGTCATGCAAAACCTGTTAAGGCAAGATGCCAAGTGCGGGATCCTGCAGCCAGGTCTCTAGAATTAAACAGGCCGCCTCACTGTCTACTGGGTTCTCTCGGTAGCTGTCGTGGCGGTCCCCTCTCGATTTTGCCTCAGCCGTCGATAGACGTTCATCAACCATCTTAACGGGAAGTACCATGCGCCCTTGCAGGCGACGTGCAAATTTCCTGGCCCTTTGGCAAAAGGGGCTTTCACTACCATCCATGTTTAAAGGCAGGCCCACGATCAATGTATCGGGTTGCCACTGCTTAATATGATCGGCAATTTGTTGCCAGCTTGGCTGCCCGTCTCTGGCCTTCAGGACGGCCAGGGGTTGGCCCGACGCGGTGAGTGTCTGGCCAACAGCAAGGCCAATTTGGCGGGTACCAAAGTCAAAGGCCATGATACAGCTAGGTTTGTGGGTGTTCAGTTTAGGCGTGCCCCGCACTGTTGCTGAGCTGACTGAGGTTAATGCCGAGGCTAGCAGCGGCAAGATCGGCACGCTGATCCAATGGGCTGTCAAACAAGAGTTGTGACAGTAGGTTTGAGTCGGGTGGAATGGTCAGCCAGGCATTTTCAAGTAGTTCCTGCTCCAGTTGGCCACTCGTCCAGCCTGCGTATCCAAGGGCAACTAAAGCCGTGTCAGGGCCCTGGTCACAGGCCATGTCATCAATGATGTCTCTCGAGGTGGTGAGGAAGATGTCATCACTAATGGCAGCCGTTGCCTGCCAGTGCCTCCCTGCAGGTGGGTGTAGTACAAAACCTTGTTGCTCTTCAACAGGGCCACCACAAAGCAGGGTTTGAGTGCCGTTGGGTGGAGAGTAGTCGAGGTCGAGCTGTTCGAAGACTTGGCTTAGAGGCAGATCGAGGGGGCGATTAATGGTAATGCCCATCGCGCCCGCTTCAGAATGTTGGCAAATATAAACCACTGAGTGAACAAAATTGGGGTCAAGCAAACCTGGCATTGCAATTAGCAGTTGGCCACGCAAGCTCGTTGCATTACTTTCTGCGGAGGGGGGTTGAGGCATGTCTGGGATGAGAGTTTCCATATATCTCAGTATTGGGGGAAAGGATTGAAATTTCAAGTTCAGCCCCTGGATGGATGCCGAGGGCTTTAGTTGGCCGATGTGACAACGCGATTGCCGGGCATGTAGCGCCAGGTTCGGGTGATTTCCATTTTATTCCACTCTGACATGCGTTGGGGAAAGGCTGCAAAGGGGGCAGCTAGCTTCACGGTGGTGATAGCTGCCTGGTCGAGGGTGGGGTGTCCTGAGCTCGAAACAATCTCGATATCTTCCACGGAGCCATCGGGTAGCAGGGTGACAACCATGAGTATGTCGCCATAAAGTTTGCCGAGTCGCGCTCGCTCAGGGTAGTAGAGGTTACCTGTTTTTTCGACTTTTTCGATCCAGTAATTGAGATAAGCGGCGTGGTCGGCTGCTTTGGTATTGGCAGACGTTAAGCGCAGGGTTTTGGGTATTTTATTATAGGCCTGTTTTTGCTGGTCAAGTCGGGCGTGGAGGCTGCTGAGTGCGTCCACAGGCATGACCTGGGGTGTATCGCGGTGACTATTTTGCTGCTCGCCCTGCTTGGACAGACTATCGTCAATGGTGTGGCTATCGCTGCGTGTGGTGATGAGGTTTTGCTGGCTGAGCTTACCCTGCTGCTGTGGGGTATCGGGCTGTGGGGCTGGCTGGGTGTCGCGCAGCACACTGTCGTCATAGCGTGACTGCTTGTCAGTGGTGATATCTTTGCGCTCAAGCAGTTCGCCGCTGCCTAGTTGATTGGCCTGGGCCAATAGGGACGCGTCATCATTTTCCCGATCTGTTGGTCGTTGCGCCAGTGTGACTTCAAGGCTGGGTGGTGCGGCTGAACGTTGCATGAAGGCGAAGCCGATACCGAAAATCACAATGGCGTGAATGGCAATGGCGAGAAATAGGGCAAACCCCAGACGATCACTACCTGCGTTGGGGTCGGCCAGTTGAAAGTGAGTATCCATTAATGACGAAGTGTATCGTTTCCTATTGGTTAAGCCGCTGGCTAATGGCGGCCATTAATCGAGCGCCAATTTGTGTGTTTTGCTCGCGGTCTATCTCTCGGGCACAAGTGGGGCTGGTGACATTGATCTCGGTTAAATAGTTGCCGATCACGTCGAGACCAGCAAACAAAAAGCCCTTCTCGCGCAGGGCGGGGGCGACCTGGGCAACAATTTCCAGGTCACGCTCGCTCAAGGGCTGAACAATACCACGACCACCGGCGGCAAGATTGCCACGTGTTTCACCTTTTGCGGGTACGCGGGCCAGACAGAAGGGCACGGGTTCGCCATCGATGACCAGAATGCGCTTATCGCCCTCGGTAATTTGTGGAATATAGCGTTGCACCATAATGGTTCGAGTGCCCAGTTCGGTGAGGGTTTCGATAATGACACTGACATTGGGGTCGTCCTGGCGTGCGTGAAAAATGCCCGTGCCACCCATGCCGTCGAGGGGTTTGTAAATCACGTCACCGTGTTGTTGGTGAAAAGCCCGCAATCGCTCAGGATCACGACTCACCAGCAAGGGTGGGGTGCACTGGGGGAACTGAGTGGCAAATATCTTCTCGTTACAGTCGCGTAAGCTCTGGGGCTTGTTGACCACGAGCGTGCCCTCCTTTTCAGCGGCGTCGAGAATATAAGTGGCGTAAATAAATTCACTATCGAAGGGCGGGTCTTTGCGCATTAAAATGCAGTCGAGCTCAGCCATGGGTCGGTCGACGGGCTTGCCGAGGTCGAACCAGTGCTCGGGGTCGTCGTACACTTTCAGAGAGCATTGTCTGGCGGTAGCAGTACCATTGACGAGGGCAAGGTCGCCCATTTCCATATAAAAAAGTGACCAACCCTGTGCCTGTGCCGCTAGCAGTAATGCCAGGGTTGTGTCTTTTTTGACATTAATCCCGTGAATGGGATCCATAACTACGCCAAGAGAAATATTCATAGGGTTCACTGCCGGTTCGCGTTGTAGGGGCATAGCTTATAAAGGATGCTTAAGGGTGCTGACAAGTCCTTTTATTTGCGAAGCCTGTCTAGCAAATAGGTTTAGAGTATTGGCGCTGATGGCTAATGGGGTTTTATTGTGTTAAAAATTCGGCTTTAAAATACACTTATAAATTTGTTGTCAGACAACTGGGGAAGGAAGAAGCATGTCGGTTAATCTTGCAGCGTTAAAAGTAATGATTGTAGACGACAGCAACACGATAAGGCGCACGGCTGAGACGATACTATCCAAGGCTGGTTGCGAGGTGGTGACGGCTATTGATGGCTTTGATTCGCTGGCGAAAATTGTCGATGTGGTTCCGGATGTTATTTTTGTCGATATTATGATGCCTCGTCTCGATGGCTATCAGACTTGCGCCCTCATAAAAAACAACAATGAATTTAAGCATACGCCGGTCATTATGCTGTCGAGCAAAGATGGTTTATTTGATAAAGCCAAGGGCCGCATTGTTGGTGCGGATGAATATCTGACCAAGCCTTTTAGCAAGAATGAATTATTTGAAGTGCTCGAAAGGATTGTCGCAACCCAAGAAACAGAAGATAGCCCCGTACAGGGTTGATGGAAAAAATTATGGCCAAAGTGCTTGTAGTAGATGATTCGCAGACTGAGGTTTTTAAGCTCAAAGAAATGCTCGAAAAAAATGGCCACTCTGTGCTGACTGCGGAGTCGGGTGAAGACGGTGTCAGAGTGGCAACGAATGAACAACCAGACGTGGTATTGATGGATATTGTTATGCCCGGTCTGAATGGCTTCCAGGCAACCCGACAGCTGACCAAGGCCAGTGGCACAGCGCATATTCCCGTGATTATGGTGACGATGAAGAATCAGGAAACTGATCGAGTTTGGGGTTCCCGCCAGGGTGCCCGAGCTTATTTAACCAAGCCGGTGGTGGAGAAAGACCTGGTTCAGGCGATAGAAGAATTTGTTCACCACTGAGCCTGATTGAGTAATGAGCATCGAGAATGTATTACCTGTCATGAATAAACTGAACCAATGCTTTGTCGCTGGTTCAAGGCCGTTGCCTGCACAGATGGATTATGTGCCACTCACGCCGATGATCTGCTTTTCGGTACTGGGTCATGACTGGGTGGTACCGCTAGATCAGGTGGCCGAGTTGATTGAAATTCAGGATTGCACATCGCTGCCTGGGGTCAAGCCCTGGGTTGTTGGTGTGTCGAACCTACGCGGTAAGTTACTACCCGTAGTTGATTTTGCTCAGTTTCTCGGCGGGCAATTATCGGTTGCGCACAGATTGCAGCGCATCGTAGTTCTAGATAGGCAGGACACTTTCGTCGGCCTTGTTGTCGATGCAATTAATGGTATGAAGCATTTCAGCAGCGAGGCTCATGAAGTTGACAATCAAGACCTTGGCACAGCGCTGAGGCCCTTTGTGCAGGGTTTTTACCGAGCGGATGAAGGCACTCGCAACTTGTTGCTAGATCCCGATGCACTTATCGAAAACCCTCTGTTTCAGGACGTTGCCCTTTCATCGACGTGACGCTATCGAGTTGACAAGCAATAATTAAAGTTACCCAGGAGTTAGAAAATGATTCACGGAAAGCCGAAAACCAGTTTGCCAGTCATCGGACTTGTTGTCCTCATGATAGTGCTGGTCCTTTATTTGGGCTTCTTTTTTGTCAATTTTTCCTCTCGCGTTGAAAGGGAGAGTTCAAGTTTACAGGCGGCTTCAGAGGTCAGAGTGCTGGCTTATCGCATTGCTGATTTGTCGGGTGCTGCGGCTGATGGTAATGCGGAGGCCTTCACGCAGTTGCGAGCTGCAATTGATAGCGTTATAGGCCTGCGTAAATCGCTAAATCTTGGCGCCAATCAGGCGAGTAGCTTTAATGAGGTGTGGGCGGGTATCGAAACCAGTGCTAATCTGGTTTTACAGCGACAGGAGAGAAGCCTCTTCCTCAACGAGGTAGCCAGAACCCTCGATGAAAACCTGCCTAAATTGCAAAATGACCTGAGCAAAATAGTCGAAAGCTTACTGCGTGCGGGTGCGCCCTCTGATCAGGTTGCCGTTGTTCAGGCACAGAAGTGGCGTATGGAACGCATTGGCAGGAATATCGATAAAATGCTTGCCGGTGATGCTGAGGAAGTGGCCGTTGCCGCTGAGCAATTTAATACTGATGCGAGAAAGTTTGGCGATGTCCTCACGGGCATGCAAAAAGGCAATGGCCGTATTGGCGTCAGCAAAATAACCTCTCAGCGCGCCCTGCCACACATCGCCGCAGCGGCTGAACGATTTGGCTTTGTCAGTAACTCAATAGAAGGTATTTATTCTGCCGCGCCGGCACTTTCCGAGGCGCGCCAGGCGTTGATTGATATACGTGAAAGAACGCCCCTGTTAGTCGAGCAAAGTGCTTTACTGGCAGAAGGCGTGGGTAGCGTTAACGCTGGAGGTAGTCGTTATGCGAATAACACTGTGGCTGCCGTCGCGGGAATATTGCTGATTCTTGGTCTGGCGGTTTTAGGTTTACTGACCTATCTCAGCACGAGAAGCCAGCTGAAGGTGACCGCTGGAGATAACCAGGATAATCAAGAGGCGATTTTACGCCTTCTGAATGAACTGGAAGGTTTGGGTGAGGGTGATTTGCGTGCTGAAGTTACGGTAACGGAAGACTTTACCGGTGCTATTGCGGATGCGATTAACTTCGCCATTATCCAGCTCCGCGAGTTAGTGGCGCGTATTGTGGATACCGCTGAAAATGTTTCGTCTTCAGCCAATGACTCCCGAACGACCGTTGTGCAATTGACGGATTTGTCCGAGCACCAGGCCCAGGAAATTGCTGCGGCATCGGCGGCCATTAATGAAATGGCAATTACCATTGACCAGGTTTCGGCCAATGCGGTTGAGTCAGCGGGTGTTGCTGACCGCTCGGTGTCGATCGCGAGCAAGGGTGCGGAAGTGGTACGTAGCACCATTGGTGGTATGGATCGCATTCGCGAGCAAATTCAGGACACAGCAAAAAGGATTAAGCGCCTCGGTGAAAGTTCTCAGGAGATTGGCGATATTGTTTCGCTGATTAACGATATTGCCGACCAAACCAATATTCTCTCTCTAAACGCCGCTATTCAGGCCTCGATGGCCGGTGATGCTGGACGTGGTTTCGCGGTGGTTGCCGACGAAGTACAGCGTCTTGCGGAGCGCTCTGCTGGTGCGACCAAGCAGATCGCGGCTTTGGTGAAGACCATTCAAACGGATACCAACGAAGCGGTTTCCTCGATGGAGCAAACCACTGCAGAAGTGGTTTCCGGGGCATCGCTGACCCAGAATGCGGGCGTCGCATTGAGTGAAATTGAGACAGTCTCGACCAGTCTAGCAGAGCTAATTCAGGATATTTCAACCGCAGCACGCCACCAGTCAACTACGGCTGGTCACGTTTCCAAAACGATGAACGTGATTCAGGATATTACGACTCAGACACTTGATGGCACCAGCCGTACAGCCTCATCGGTTGGCAAGCTGACCGATATGGCCGTTGAATTGAGAGAGTCGGTTTCAGGCTTTAAGTTGCCCGTCGATTATCTGGTGAGCAATTATCAGGATAGTAGCGCAAGTTTTGCCGATGAAAGCTTTCGCGATGAGCGCATTAGCTCATCTGAGCCCGAGTTGGGTGAGTCACTAGAGGCGGCCAGTAGTGTTACCGCTAGCGCTGCACCGCGTAAACCGCCGGCCCATGTGGAAAATGTGCTTGCCAGCAGCAGTGCGGCAATGAATGAAATTGATGCCTACTCAGAGAGTGCCATTGATGATATTACCGATTTTTCTGCTACAGATGATTTTGCCGAACTTGAAGGTGAGTCCGAGGTCTTGAAAAAGACCACTGTCTCCGACCTGGAGGCTGAGTTGGCGGGGATTGATCTAGGTGAGTTTGATATCGACTTTGAGGATGACGGCCGCATCTAACGCTAGTTAGTATCATGATAAAAGACCCGAGGGGGCTCCCAATCGATAGTGCTGCTACTGGTACAGCTGAGACCAGTGACTTGCTCTTGAGCGATAGACAGTACCGCCTTTGGGCGGAGATGCTCGAAAATAAAACAGGGGTGCGTATAGCTGCCCACAGAGATGATTTTGTCAAAGGGCAAATAGTCCGCAGAGTTAACGAGCTGGGTTTTGACGATGTGGAAGATTATTTTCGCGAAGTCTCCCAGCCAGGTGTCGGTACTCGGGAGTGGGGTGTTTTACTGGATCGCCTGCTCGTTAAGGAGAGCCAGTTCTTCCGCCACCAGGCTTCTCACGACTTCTTTAAAGATCGCCTGATATCCCACCTCCAGTCTGCGCAACAAAGCCAGCGCTACAGTGTCTGCAGTATTGGTTGTTCCACTGGGGAGGAAGTGTATTCCCTGGCGATGACAGCTTTTGATAGTTATCGGGCCGCTGATCAAACACCCGCGTTTAGTCTTGTTGGTATTGATGTTAGCGCAGAGGCTATTCAAGCGGCCCGTCGAGGGGTTTACCCCTATCGACATCTTGAAAGTGTGCCTGAGGCCCTACGCAATAATTACTTTAATGCAGCGACAGGCAGCTCAATGGAAGTGAAGGCGGAATTAAAAAAGAGGGTTGGGTTTTTCGTGAGTAACATGTTTGACCAACACTGCCCAGCCTTCGCCAGCCCCCTGGATGTTATCTTTTGCCAGAACGTATTGATCTATTTAAAAAACTGGCGGCGTCGGGATTTGTTAAATAGCTTTGTTGAAAAACTCAAGCCGGGGGGCTATTTGATAGTCGGCCCAGGGGAGCTCAATGACTGGCAGCCAGAGGGTTTAAGCCGAGTGGCATACCCGGGCATTCAGGCCTTTGAGAAATTGTTGCCGTAAGGGATGCTAGCTGGAAAATAATGACCATGAACATGACACATAGCCTCAGGGGCCTGGAGTGGTTGGTCGAGGAACTCGAAACAAGCCTCGGTTTGGCGCGGGAGGCGCTGCTCACATTTCAATCAGAGCCAGAGGATGCCTCGCAGCTGAGCTTTGCTCTTGGTTATTTGCATCAGGTGAGTGGCTCCCTGAGCATGGCCGAGTGCTATGGTGCGGTGCTGCTCGCGAATGAGATGGAAGCTGTGCTCAAGATGTTGCTACGCGAACCCTCGGTTGGCGTAGCCGATGCCTGTGAGGCGCTCGAGCTCACAATGCTGGCTCTGCCCAATTATGTGCGAGATCTACTCGACGGTCGCGACGATACGCTGGCTCAGCTGATGGCGCAGGTTAATGAGTTGCGCGCCGTTCGGGCAGAGCCGTTAATCTCTGCTACAAGCCTGTTTATGCCGAAGGTGGAGTTGCTTAATCCACTCGCACCAACGAATGTCGATAGTGAGATGCTTGGTAAACTACAGAAAGTGTATCAATACGCTTTACTGGGTTACCTGAAGCAGCAAGATCTAGCCGCCAATCAGCAAAAAATAGCCGCTGTTTTGCGGCGACTACAAGGGCTTTTTAAAACTGATCCACTCGCGTCCCTGTGGCGTGTGGCCGGCGCTTTTTTTATCGCTCTCGTTGAAAATAATATTAGCCAAAGTGCGGCGACACGCACTTTGCTCTGGGAGCTGGATAAAACCATGGGCCGCCTGCTCAAGCTTCAAGGGCCCGGCTCTCAATGTGAAGATTTACTGCGCAATCTTCTCTATTACATAGCGCTTGTCCCGGATGAAAGTTCGGCCCTGAAGACCCTAAAAGAAGAGTTTGCTCTGGACCTGGCTTTTCCGTCTTTGGCCTTGATTGAGTTTGATGGCGCATTGCAGACGCGACTTGATGGCACCGTTGTGACTGTTCTTAGCGATACTCTGTCGACTGAAATTGCATCATTAGTAGATGCTTTTGGGGGCGCCGAGCAGGTCGACCAAAACAAGCTTACGAAAATAAAGCTATCGACCGAGAGACTGGCAACCACCTTATTGGTGATTGGTCAGATTAAACTTTCTCAGAGCTTACTCGAAGTGGCGGGGCTGGCTGACCAGGCGTTGGCTAATGTTAGCGGCGAGCTGCCAACGGGCATTACTCGTTTACAGAGTATCCAGCAAAGCCTGCAGACCTGGGCTGAGAACTATGACGATGCTCCCATCGCCAGTGACCTGCTTAGCGAAACTGCCTACGTTGTGGATGATGCTCAACGCTCATTGATTCGCGAAGTGCGCAACAATTTTGAAAGTATCAAAGAGTCCATAGTCGGCTATATCGCCTCGCAGTGGGACGCTCAATTCCTGCTCGAAATTCCACAGCAGTTCGAGCATATTTTTGGCGCTGTTGATGTCATTGGTCTCAAGCGGGTTGCGTTAATTGTCGAGCAGCTTGGCAACTATATTACTCGCCACTTGCTGCACGGCGAGCAGCCCCCAGAGTGGTCTCAGCTCGACGCCCTTGCCGATGCGATTACCGGCTTTGAATACTATCTCGAAGCTATTGATAAAGGCCGTGAAGGTGAACAGCACGACATGCTGCGTCTAACGGCACAGGCGATGGAAAAGCTGGGTTTTGACGTTGAGCTCCCCGAGACTGATGTCGGTGTTGAAGTTGAACTTGATGTAGGCACGCCCGAACTGGATAGCGCTGAAGGTGAAGATGACGATGAAATCGACTTCGAGATCAAAGAAATTTTTATCGAAGAAGCCGAGGAAGTACTGGCCGAACTCGAAACCCATTACCCGGGCTGGCTCTTAGACCAGGCTGACCACAAGGCTCTCAATGAGCTGCGCAGAGGCTTTCATACCCTCAAGGGTAGTGGCCGGATGGTTAAGGCCAATGTCATTGGCGATCTGGCCTGGGCCGTTGAGAATATGCTCAACAAGATTCTCGATAATTCCGGTGCTGTTGCTCCCGAAACAGCTGAATTACTCGATATATCACTGAGCCTGATTCCATCTCTGGTGGATGACTTTAAACGTGGTGTTCAACATTTGTCACCCTACTGTGCCGGCATTATTTTTGCAGCGGAGGCTCTGACAAAGGGCGAGCCAGTTGCCATGCCGCAATCAGAAGAGCAGCCTGTCGAGCTGAAAAACCTTGAAGAACTCGATGTGGGCCTGCTGGATTCTATGGTGGTAGAAGAGCTTGAAGGTTTAGCAGAGCTTGAGGGTAGTACTGAAATACAGCCCGTGGTGGAGATCTTTGTCGGTGAGGCGGGAAGCTATATTGATACCCTGGCCAACTTTCTGGGCGACTTTCAACAGCCCCATGAGGGCTCTCGTTTAGCGCCTGCCGACGTGCAGCGTGCACTGCACACTTTGCAAGCCAGTGCTGGCATGGCAGGTATAAGCGCTGTTCAGCAATTGGCGAAAACCTTTGAGGACTTCCTTACCGAGCTGTTTGCTCGAGGTCAGGCTGTTAACAGTAGTCTTATCATTTTATTGCTGCAGGGTGTTGATCAGCTGCGCACTACTCTGGCTCGGCTTGAGGCCGGGGAGGGCGAAGATAGCTCTGTTTTGCAGGAGTACCGCTCCCGTGTTGAGCTTGCTCGAACACAGTGGCAAGCGCAGAAAGCCAACAGTTTGCCACCCAAGGGACTTGCCCGGGTACAGCAATTAATGGTTACGGGTTTAGATAATGTCCTGCTTGCCGATACTTTGCTGGAACAGTGGTCTGGCCAGGCAAGCTTTAGCAGGCAAGATATAGAGCCTGTTGTGAGCGAACTGGTGGAGCTGGGTGCTGCGGCCGAAGACTCGGGTGTATCGGCCTTGTCGGCCTTGTGCGATGAGCTTGCGCGCACATTGGGCAATCTGACTGACTCGGGAGAGGGGTTTAATCAAGATGCCTTACGTGTCTGTAAGACTGCCCACGAGTTATTACTCAATATGATGGATACCGTGGCCATCGGTCAGCCGGTTAGTCCCGCTCCGGCCGAGCTGTTGGCCCAGCTACAGGCCCTGGTAATGTTGCCTGCCGAGGTCCAGGCAATGAGTGCCGATGAACTGGCCAGCCGTATGGCGGGTGAAGTGCATGATCCCGATGCCTTGCCCTTTTTCCTTGAGGAAGCCGATGACCTGCTTGAGGATATTGAGAATGCCCTGCAGGACTGGCGAGATGAGCCCAGCGATGTCGGCCAGGGTGAGACCCTAAATCGGGTGCTCCATACCTTAAAAGGCGGCGCTAGAATGGCCGGCTTGAGTTTGTTAGGGGATTTGAGCCACGATCTGGAAGCACTCATTTTGCGAGAGGAGAGTCAGCTCGCGAGTGGCGAGGCAGGGATTTTCGATCAGCTGTTTGCCCGCTACGACGAATTGGTCAGTGTGCTTGATCGAGTCAAGTCTGGTGATGAAATACCCGCTGCTGAAGCGCTTCCAGTGCTTGAACCTGAACTCGAGCCAGAATCTCCGCTACCTGTCGAAACTCTGGTCGTCGAAACTCAGGCGGTCCCTGAGATTTCAGAACCAGCCCCTCAACAATCAATAAGCAGAGATGCACTGGCCAGCCGTATGGCAGGTGAAGTACATGACCCCGAGGTGCTGTCATTTTTCTTCGAGGAGGTTGATGGTCTATTTGAAAGTATTGAAAGCGCCATGCAGGTTTGGCGGGATGAGCCCAGCGATGTCAGTCAGGGTGAGACCCTAAACCGGGTACTCCACACGCTAAAGGGCGATGCCAGGCTCGCTGGCTTAAGTCTGCTGGGTGATTTGAGTCATGATCTTGAAACGCTCATTTTACAGGAAGAAAGTCAGCTCGCGAATGGTGAGGCAGGGGCCTTTGATCAGTTGTTTGCCCGCTATGATGAGCTGGTTAGCATTGTGGAATGGCTTAAATCCGGTGGTGTAATACCTGCTGCGAAAGAATTAGAGGCGCCAGGCATAACGGCTGTGGCTGAACTAGAGCCCATTATAAAACCACTAGAGTCTTCACTTAATCTTGAAGTGCCTGTATCTGTACCTGAGGAGGTGCTTGAGGTCGAGGTATTTGAAGATGAAGCGGATGAAGATAAAGCGTTTGAAGGCGAAGTACCCAAAGAGGAGGCCATTAATGCTGGAGTCGACGCGGCAGCATTGCCCGAGTCGGTAAGTGTTGAAGCGGAGCAAGCCCTTGACCTGCCAGAGGCGACTATGGCTGTTCCTGAGCCAGCTGCTCCGCCAATAGCAAGGGCCAAGCCTGCGGTAGCCGTGCAGGAATCGGTAAAAATTCCCGCGCAGGTACTGGATGATTTGGTCAATCTGGCGGGTGAAGCCAGTATCGCTCGGGGGCGTGTTGAACAAGGGGTGGGCGAGTCGGCCGTTGCTCTGGATGAAATGGAAGAGACGATTGCCCGCTTGCGCAATCAGGTGCGCCAGCTTGGTCGTCAAACGGAAGCGCAAATTCAATTTCGGCGAGAGCAAATTGAATCTTCACAGAGCACAGATTTTGACCCTCTGGAGCTGGACCGCTATTCACAATTGCAGCAACTGTCCCAGGGGCTGGAGGAGTCTGGCTCCGATTTACAGGATTTAAAAAACACCTTATTAGAAAAATCCCAGGTCGTGGAGGGGCTGTTGCTAATGCAGTCTCGCATTACCCAGGATCTGCAAGAAAATCTCATGAAGACACGGCTAGTGCCGTTTTCTCGACTGGTGCCGCGCCTTAGGCGCATTGTTCGACAGGTTGGTCAGGAGCTGGGTAAGCAGGTCAACCTGGGCTTGAGTAATATTGAAGGTGAAATGGATCGCTCGGTCTTGGAAAAAATTATTACGCCAATCGAACACATGCTGCGCAATGCCATTGACCACGGTATAGAAAGCGCCGAACAGCGCCTGGCTGCAGGCAAGCCCGATGAGGGAAATATTTCTCTGTCCTTCCAGCGCGAGGGTGGCGAAATAGTAATTACCATCGCCGATGATGGCAAAGGGCTTGATGTCGCCGCCATTCGTGACAAGGCGATCAATAAAAGGATGATCACCGCCGACACTCAGGCCACTGATAGCGAGTTGTTACGGCTGATTTTTCAACCGGGATTTTCCACCGCGACGACTGTCAGCCAGGTCTCGGGTCGTGGCGTAGGCATGGACGTGGTGAAAACAGAGGTGCACCACCTCGGTGGTTCTATTTCTATTGAGTCGACACTTGGCGAGGGGGTCGAGTTTACGATTCGACTGCCATTCACCGTCTCTGTCAATAAAGCGCTGCTAGTGAAAGAGGGCCCAAGTACTTATGCCCTGCCCTTGAACAGCATTGTCGGTGTTACGCAATTGAGCACTGAAGAGCTTGATGCCCTCCATAGTGAGCTGGGTAAGCGACTCGAATATGCCGGCCTTGATTATCAGCTTTGTGCCCTTGGCAGCTTGCTACATGGTGGGCGAGAATCGACTAGGGCGGCCACCGGCAAAGCGGTGATGATTTTGGTTGAAGTCGACCACTACCGTTACGCGGTTCATGTCGAAGCTATTGAGGGTAATCAGGAGATTATTATCAAGGGCCTGGGTGCCCAGTTTAGTGATGTGCGCGGCGTGGCAGGGGCAACTATTCTAGCCAGTGGTGATGTTGTGGTTATTCTTGATTTACCCTCGCTGTTGCGTTCAAAGGGCGAAATATCCATTCTAGAAGCCCCTGGCCAGGCGGATGACTTATTGGGGGGAAGTTCATTTGAAGCGCCGGCCAGTGTTAGTTTCGCGCCAAAAACCATTATGGTGGTCGATGATTCAGTGACCGTTCGCAAAGTCACTTCTCGGGTTCTCGAGAGGGAGGGCTTTCGCGTTGTCACCGCGAAAGACGGCATAGAGGCGACCGATATGCTGGCTCAGGTAAAGCCCGATCTGATGTTGCTCGATATAGAAATGCCGCGCATGGATGGTTTTGAGGTAGCTCGCGTGGTGCGTGAATCGGAGACTTTTGCAGGCTTGCCCATCATTATGATCAGCTCGCGTACTGGCGAAAAACACCAGCAACGGGCGACGAGCCTTGGCGTTAATAAATTTTTAGGCAAGCCCTATCAAGAAGATGAGTTGCTGGGCCTACTGGATGAGCTGCTCAGTCTTGACGTCGCCTAAGCTCGATAGAGTCAGTTGCACGGCCTTGCCACGTATTGGCATTGTGCTGGCGGATACACGCCAGCGCGCCGTGCTACGCAGAGTCGTTGAAGCTTGCGGATTCGATGTTACTCACTGCAGCGGGCTAGTCTGGGATTATACAGTGCGCGCGGCAGGTGCGGAGGTCGATACCTGGCTGGTGGATGAAAACAAGGTGCCAGCCTCTTTGCCTCTAACAGCCAAGCCGATGCCGCTGGTTTGCAATGTGAGCTTTGTTGGTGAATCGCAAAGTGTGCTTTGGCGTCGGGCCATGGAGCAAAAGCTCAATGCCTTAACGCGAAATTATCAGCGAATATGCGAGGAAAACCGTGCAAAGAATGTCTGGTTGTTGGCTGCCTCTGCCGGTGGCTTGCAGGCCGTTCGAGAGTTTTTAGAGGGTCTGGACTCTTTTCAGGGTGTGGCCTTTGTGTATGCGCAACATATCGAGGCCGAGCAGGCGGAGCAGTTGGTTAAAATGATCACCCGAAATACCCAGTGGCGAGCCCAAATGGCGATTGCGGGCAATCTTCTGACAATAGGTAGCGTTACCGTGGTGCCACCAGAGCGACGCATAGCCGTTGCCAATGGCCTGGTTGCTACACTGCCTTCACCCTGGCCTAGCCCCTATGCACCTAACATTGATGCAGTGGCAGCCGAGCTGGCGAGCGAATATGGCTCGGCCTGCGGCATGATTGTGTTCAGTGGCATGGGTGATGACGGCGTTGCTGGGTCGCGTTTGATTTCTGAAAAAGGTGGCAGTGTATTGGTACAGTCCCCGGCGGATTGTACGGTGCCGGCATTGTCTGAAGCTGTAATTAAGCACGGCGCTTTTAACCACAGTGGTAATGTTAGTCAACTGCGAGAAGCCTTCGTTAAATTGTTAAATACCCGGCCTGATCGTGGCCCTGTACCGTCCAGAGGAGTTGTTTGTGGTGGAGAATAAGATGGTGCTGAAGGCGGAGGCTGGCGAAGTGGATGCAGCCTTGCTGCAAGTCAACAGTTTGTTACTACCGGTTGCTGACACCGTGTTGTTAGTGCCTCAGGTTGCAGTGGCTGAGGTCTTGAACTGGGGGGAGCAGGGAGCAGATGATCTGCGTCTGGATAAGGCGGCTACCAGTCCACACTGTTATGGCTGGATTAGCTGGCGAGACCAGGATATTCCTCTATTGTCCTTCGATAGCATTTACAGTGGGCGGCGACCGGCACTCGATAAAGATTTAAAAATCGTGATTTGTAATGCTGTTTTTAAGGCATCGGCAACAGGGTTTTACGCATTGTTGGTTAGCAGTTTTCCCCGTGCCTTGCGCCTCAGCCTGGAGGCGGAGATGGAATTTGAGAGCGTGCCGAGCGATAAACCCGGTGTGCAAATGCTGGTGAGCGTTGATGGCGAAGCGGTATTAATTCCCGACTTCGAATACCTGGAGCAAATCGTTTGCGAGCTTGTCGCTAAAAAGGTGTCGTAAAATTAGAACGTCTGGGTAAAAAGAGCGAGCTAAAGAGGCGTGACTTATAAAAAATATTGAACATGCCTTAGTGGGTAATTAAATACACCACCAAGGCAATGGTAGAGCGATTACTTGAGACTGTTGTAATAGGCGGAGAGGTTATCAATATCTGCATCAGACAGAGACTTGGACTGACCGTTCATAACGGGATCACTGCGTGTGCCGTCACGAAAGGCTTTAAGCTGCTTGACCAGGTAACCCGTTTTTTGGCCTGCAAGACTCGGCCACATATCCATAGCGCTGATGCCAGCGGAACCGTGACAGCCAGCGCACATACCGGCCTTGGCTTTACCCGCATCAATGTCTGCCGCCCCGCTACTCAGGCTAAGCGCCAGTAGTGCACTTGAAACAATAAGCTTTACTTTGACTGTTGTACTCAAGGCTATATCCTCGTTAGTTAGTTGCGGCAGGTTTAATAAAACACAATCACTGATGTGGCCTTTGCTGGTAACCCGCCGATGCCAGCTCTGTAATGATACGCGATGACCCCCTGAGCTGCCACGTGCTGAAATCACGTTTTGAATCAATGCTTGCAGCCGTTTTGAAAGAGGGCTGAAACACAGGGCTATGGTAGAATGCCGGGTTGTTAATCAAAACAAAATAACGTTAGGAGTCACGCTATGTTAGGCCAAATGATGGACGATGCCCTCACTATTACCTCGATTATGAAGTTCGCCGCTCGGGTCTTCCCCGATACCGAAATAGTCTCTGTAACAGGCGATAATCCACGGCATCGCAGCACCTTTGGCGAGGCTTTTACTCGCGTTCACAAGCTGGCGAATGCGCTGGCAAAACTCGGTTGCGCGCCGGGTGATCGCATCGCCACTCTGGCCTGGAACGATTATCGTCACTTTGAATTGTATTATGCGATCAGTTGCTCCGGTTATGTTTGCCACACCATCAATCCACGGCTCTTTCCCGAGCAGGTTTCCTACATTGCCAATCACGCCGAAGACCAGTGGGTTTTTGTCGATCCCGCATTTGTTCCCATGCTCGAACAATTACAGGACGAATTAAAAACAGTGCGTGGTTTTGTGGTGTTGACCAGTAAGGCGGCCATGCCTGAGACCACATTAAAAAATGT
>ERZ1027208.46-NODE-46-length-70539-cov-16.756569_pt1 | contig 70539 bp, 65 predicted proteins | sample MGYA00520867_ERZ1027208 | MGnify/ENA primary metagenome ERZ1027208 (study PRJEB33311, sample SAMEA4378413) | marine metagenome | biome: Marine biome; feature: Fjord; material: Water | collected 2014-07-20T08:00:00Z/2014-07-... | depth 75 m ... | reverse complement strand
GTAGTGTCTTTCATAAATAAGTCTCAAATGTGTCAACTTATTTCAGGACGGGACATTAACGCCAATAAAAAAAGCCCGTAAGGGCTTTTTTTTTGTCTGCGGTTTGAGTAATGATATTTTACTTAGAGAATAGATCTCATGGGAACTGAGCACCACTTTCCCTTGATGCAGATGGCTCGCACCCAGAGGCGGTGTTTAATGCGCCTTACCTTTTTATTGCTAGGAGCAATCATATTCAAGCTAGCGAGGGTGATTGCATTGGGGTAAATGGTTTTATTGGATAGAATCTCTGGCTCTACTAATGGTTGGGCATCTAACATAGGTGTGGGATAGGCAGCATAGTTACTATTTTTGGCTGATGATGCTGCTGCCATTAAATAATCAATAAATAAGTAGGCCAGATCAGGAGAGGGGCTGTTTGTAGGGATTGCCATTACATCGATCCACATGGTTGCACCTTGGCTTGGTATCACATAATCAATATCAGGGTTTTCTTCTATTTGAGCAAGAATATCCCCAGAGTACCCAACACCAACGCAAATTTTATTGTTCTTTAAATCATCGGTGTATTGATTGGTATGTAGGTATGTGAAATCGGTATACGCTTCTTTAATTAAGGCGCCAGCTGCTTTAAGTTCAGTTTTGTCGGTAGTATTAATTGAATGTCCCAAATAATTGAGTGCTGCCGAGAATATTTCATCTCGTTCATTAACCACCCCAATGCCGCATTTTGACACTTTTTGTCTTAATTCTTTATCGAATATTAGTGACCAAGAGATATCCTTGGCTTCTATTCCATGTCTTTTAAGGGCTTGTTTATTAAATCCAATTCCTGTCGTTCCCCACAAATAAGGCACTGAATATTGGTTGTTCGTGTCTTGTAGCTTTAGCCCATCTAAAACAACCTGGTTAATGTTCTGATAGTTTTTGAAACGTGTCTTATCCAGTTTTTCAATGAGCTTATTGTCTTTTAGAATGGAGACGCTATCCGAAGCTGGAAAAATCACATCGAATTGGTTATTCGTATCAAAAAACAGTTCAGTGAATTCATCGCTATTATTAAATTCTACGTATTCAATGGTGACACTGTGCTGGGCTTCAAAACCCTTGACGACATCAGGGTCGAGGTAATCACCCCAATTAAGAATACGGAGAGTGGCGCTGTGACTGGCAGCGGTGAATACTGCTGCAAATAGTGCAGCGCATATTTTTAATGGCATAAAACTCCAAACCTGTATTGAGATAAGACGGTATAGATAATCACTATGATTGACCGTATTTTCAGCTGGCGCACAGTACTAAAGGGAGTGAGTTAATTCTATATGTCAAAAGGTATAGATAGTAAAAGGTGAGAAGGACTGGCTATTCAAAAGACTCTAGAAGCTTTGTTTTTAGGGTGAATAGCCAGTCTTGAAATTATGATAACTGCTTAAACCAGGTCCTGTTATGAGCATGCTTAAAGCATGTGTTAGCTGCAGATTCCTTAATCTTACTGTTTGCCATGTAAAAGCCCATTTGTTCAATTAAAGCCTGTTTAATTGCATCGTAAGAGAAGCTTAAATAATTGCTGCCATCAAAAAACTGCAAAGTAAAATCGTCTGTTAAGTTCACACCTTGTTGTTCTAGTTGCTTGGGAAGCAAAGTACTCATGCTTCTAAATGCCAGTTGACGCAGTAAAGATGGGATACTTTCATGGTTGTGAAATGACCATGCATCACTTAAGAAATTTGAGTCCAGTCGTTTAGCGTGCTCAATGAATAATTTAGCCGCTGAGTCGGTTACATTGCTGCCGTATGGGATTTTAGAGGCTGTACTGTACATGTGTTCGATTTCATATGAGCCGTCATTCAATGCGGGCTTATATGGATAGGGGGCAATGAGCTCATTTTCTAATATGACTTTAAAAGTAACTGGCCAGTTAGATTGCTCATGCAGTGTTAATCGGACTTTTTTAACCTTGTTCTGACCTCGTTGACAGCGTGCGATATTCTCAGACAGGGTAACGGTTAAAAATTCAGCCCATTGGTCAAAATGATAATTTTGAGGGAGGTTTGCCATATAGTCTCCTTAAAAGCAGTGCAGGAGAGTTGAGTTACTTATATTAAGAGTATATTAAATTACACTCTATTATAAGAAACAGACCCTGCAACCTAGATATATTAAGTATAGACAGAGTCTGGCTTGATGAAGAGAAAGGGCTAAATTAAATCAGATTTAATGTATTCAATTACATCTTCATGGTGTGTTTTGGTTTTAAACTTATCCATGATGTGAACAAGCTTGCCTTTTTCATTAATGATAAAGGTAATGCGGTGTATGCCGTCATATTCGCGACCCATAAACTTCTTTAAGCCCCATACGCCGTATTTCTCTGCAATAGCATGGTCTTCATCTGAAAGTAGAGTGAAGTTAAGTTCATCACGCTCTTTAAATTTCATTAAACGAGCAGGTGCGTCAGGGCTAATGCCAAGAGCCACGACGTTTAATTTATCAAGGTCTTTTTTATGATCACGTAGAGCACAGGCTTGTGTGGTACAGCCCGGGGTCATGGCTTTAGGGTAGAAATACAAGACAACGATTTTGCCTCGGTAGTCTTTAAGAGCGACTTTATTGCCATTTTCATCAAGAGTTGAAAAAGCAGGTGCTACTTTACCGATATCAGGACGGATCATGTGTATCCTTTGTATAGTGACAAATTCAAGTTCAGGTAGCGTGTTATCGCTAGCCTTTTAGCTTTAGTTTAAGAGCGCTTTTAGGTACACAACAGCAGGGTAGGATCTCACCTTCATTGATCCATGCCATTGGCTCTTGTAGATACGCGACTTCACCTTCTATTAGATCAGTACGACAGCCACCACAATAACCTTCTCGGCATTGGTAGGGTAGGTGTATGTCTTGAGCCTCTAGGCTTTCCAATAAATTGTTCGCATAGTGAAATTCTAAAGGTTTTGAAACGCCTTCAACGTGAAGAGAATGGATGGGCTTTTCAAGTCCGTTTAGTTCAAGTTGGTCATCATTTTCTGGTGACTCAGGGTTGCGCTCAGGTAAGAAGAATTCAGTTTGCTGTAGATCAGGTGTGCCTGCGTCTACAGTGGGTACAGGACTTTCAAGCTGAAAGTCACTGTGCTCATCGTAATCCGCGTCTAGCTGAAAGCTTTTAGGCTTTTCCTGATCTTTTTGTGTCATTGAAAGCATGATCAATTATATGTCGTTACACTTAATGTAAATATTACAGTTCGAAGTCCATGAAATCATCAACAGATACTTCACTGTCAATTGCGCCAACAAGATACGAGCTGATTTCTGCTTCTTGCGGTGCAACCTGAACATTGTCACTCACTAACCATGCGTTGATCCACGGTAGTGGGTTTTGCATTGTCGGGAAAATAGTGTCAAAACCAATGGCAGCAAGGCGTTGATTACAAATGTATTCAACATATTGACCAAGGATATCCTGGTTTAAGCCGATCATGCTGCCATCTTTAAATAGGTATTCGGCCCATTCTTTTTCTTGCTCAGCCGCTTCACGGAATATTTCAATGACTTCATTTTTGCTTTCGGCCGCTATTTCGCCCATTTCAGGGTCGTCTTTACCAAGAGCCCAGATTTGAAGCATATGCTGTGTGCCGGTTAAATGAAGGGCTTCATCACGGGCTATCAGTTTGATGATTTTAGCGTTACCTTCCATTGTTGCGCGTTCTGCAAATGCAAAGCTGCAAGCAAAGCTAACGTAGAAACGAATGGCTTCTAAAACGTTAACCGATGCCATAGTCAGGTAAAGTTTACGTTTGATTTCACGTAAATTAATGGTTAATTCTTTGCCGTTAATTGTGTGAGTGCCTTCACCTAGGTTTTGGTAGTAAGCAACAGACTCAATTAGGTCGTCGTAGTATTTTGTTACGCTTTCTGCGCGCTTGGTAATGTATTCGTTTTCAATGATGTCATTAAATACACTAGCAGGATCAGAAATAACATTACGGATAATATGTGTGTAAGAACGGCTGTGAATGGTTTCACTGAACGACCACGTCTCAATCCATGTTTCTAACTCTGGTAGAGAAACAATTGGAAGCAGGGCAATGTTAGGAGAGCGGCCTTGGATGCTGTCTAGTAGTGTTTGGTATTTCAGGTTGCTTAAAAATATGTGCTTTTCGTGTTCAGGTAAGTTGGCAAAATCTTTACGGTCTGTAGAAAGGTCAACTTCTTCTGGGCGCCAGAAAAACGATAACTGTTTTTCGATTAATTGCTCAAATATTTTATATTTTTGAGTGTCATAACGAGAAACATTAACGTGTTCGCCAAAAAACATTGGCTGACTAAACGCGTCAAATTTATTTTGGTTGAAAGTTTGATAAGCCATATATTACTTCTATAAAACTGAAAAAATTGAGTGCCAATATTTATCTTGGAAACTCAATTTTAAAAATATTTTAAGGCAGTAGGGCATCGCCCATTCTGCCTGCTAATAGTCTCTGTTTAGGGTGCTTAGATCTTGCAAGCGCCGCCTTCACAGCCATCATCAATATCCTCTTGGGCATCATCTGCGCCGTCGCGGGTGTTGTGATAGTAAAGTGTTTTTAATCCAAGTTTGTAGCTTGTCATTAAGTCTTTTAAAAGTACTTTCATAGGTACTTTAGAACTTTCAAATTTTGTTGGGTCGTAATTTGTATTGGCTGAAATAGCTTGGTCAACAAATTTTTGCATAACACCAACAAGCTGAAGGTAACCGTTGTTATTTGGTAACTTCCAAAGTAACTCGTAGTTATCTTTCAATCTTTCAAATTCAGGAACCACTTGCTTCAAAATACCATCTTTTGACGCTTTAACACTGATGAAACCACGAGGAGGTTCAATGCCGTTAGTTGCGTTGCTGATTTGTGAAGACGTCTCAGAAGGCATTAGCGCCGTAAGTGTAGAGTTACGCAGCCCGTGAGTCTTAATTTCGGTACGTAATGTTTCCCAGTCGCAGTGAAGCTCTTCAGTACAAACGGCATCTAGATCTTTTTTGTAGGTATCGATTGGAAGGATGCCTTGAGAGTAAGTTGTTTCATTAAACTTCTCACACGCACCTTGTTCTTTGGCTAATTGATTCGATGCTTTCAATAGGTTGTATTGAATGGCTTCAAACGTTTTATGGGTCAGACCAAGGGCCGAACCGTCTGAATATTTAACGCCATTTTTAGCCAGGTAATAGGCGTAGTTGATCACACCAACACCCAGAGTACGACGAGACATGCTGGCTGTTTCAGCGGCGGCCATTGGGTAATCTTGGTAAGTCAGTAGGCTATCTAGTGCACGTACAATCAAATCAGACAGTTCTTCTAGCTCATCTAAGTTCTTTAGTGCGCCAAGGTTAAAGGCAGCAAGTGTACATAATGCAATCTCGCCTTCTTTATCATTAACGTCATTAAGTGGTTTAGTTGGTAATGCGATTTCTAAACATAAGTTTGATTGACGAATTGGAGCATGTTCAGGGTTGAACGGACTGTGTGTATTACAGTGGTCAACGTTTTGAATGTAGATACGGCCTGTGCTTGCACGTTCTTGCATAAGAACCGAGAAAAGCTCCATGGCTTTAATGCTTTCTTTGCGAATGCTTGGGTCTTGCTCGTACTTAACGTAAAGCTCTTCAAATTTATCTTGGTCTTCAAAGAAGGCATCGTACAAACCTGGTACATCAGATGGGCTGAACAAGGTGATGTTTTGACCTTTGATCAAACGCTCGTACATCACTTTATTTAACTGAACGCCGTAATCTAGGTGGCGAACACGGTTTTCTTCAACACCGCGGTTATTTTTAAGTACTAATAAGTTTTCTACTTCTAAATGCCATAGAGGGTAGAAAAGGGTTGCTGCGCCGCCACGAACACCACCTTGAGAGCAGCTTTTTACAGCTGTTTGGAAGTGTTTGTAAAATGGGATGCAACCTGTGTGGAATGCTTCACCACCGCGTATAGGGCTGCCTAGAGCACGAATGCGGCCAGCGTTAATGCCAATGCCTGCGCGCTGACTTACGTACTTAACAATGGCGCTTGTAGCAGCATTGATAGAATCTAAAGAATCGCCAGCTTCGATCAATACGCAAGAGCTGAATTGACGAGTAGGGGTTCTAACCCCCGCCATAATTGGCGTAGGCAATGAAAGTTTGAAAGTCGATACCGCATCGTAGAAGCGACGGATGTAATCCATACGAACAGACTTGTCATAACTGGCGAATAAACATGCGCCAATTAAGACATAAAGAAACTGTGGGCTTTCAAATACTTCACCGGTTACACGGTTTTGAACAAGGTATTTACCTTCTAACTGTTTAACGGCCGCATAGGCAAAGTTCAAATCGCGACGGTGATCGATGAAGGCTTCCATTTCATCGAATTCAGCTTGAGAGAAGTCTTCTAGTAAATGTTGGTCATAACGCTCTGTATCAACCAAGTGGGCAACATGGTCATACAGTTTAGGTGGCTCAAATTGGCCGTATGCTTTTTTACGAAGATGGAAAATGTTAAGGCGGGCAGCCATGTATTGATAATCAGGGGTTTGCTCAGAAATTAAGTCGGCGGCTGATTTAATTAACGTCTCGTGGATATCAGACGTTGAAATGCCATCGGGTAACTGGATCTGAGCGCGTAATTCAACTTCAGAAACGGATACGTTATCTAATCCTTCTGCAGCCCATGTGAGTACTTTATGGATTTTTTCCAAATCCAATGGCGCTCGAACTCCGTCTCGTTTTGTCACATGAAGTGTGCTGTTCATTTTTACCCTTTGCCCATCAAAAACACCCCTTTCTTTGAAAAGAGGCGTTAGAAGTCTAATTATTTAAAGTGTGTTGAGAGTACAGACTGATCACCATTTATCCACTTGCTTATTTTTATTATAAAAGTGGTTACATATTAAACACTAAATATGGTGATAACTGCCAACAAGACACAAGATAATGCGGTTTGGACATGGAATCAACCCCATATGTAGTGTGTGAACCTTTTTCACCTGTGGATAAAATGTGTGTAACTAGTGGGTAAATGGCTCTTGTTAGTGGTTGCTAACGTAGCCAAGTATGTATCACCACTATTTGTCGTTTTTAGGGGGGTATTAGACTGTAAATCAAAAACATATGAATAGTGGCGTGGCCAGTCCGAGATTAAATTATCTTGTGTTATTCGCTTGGTTTGAATGCAAAGTATTTCATATTTTGCAAGAACATTAAGAAGTTTCAAGAAGGAAAAAGGGGGCTTGTTCATAATATAGTTAAAAGAAGAAAGGGCAGCTTAAGTAGATAGCTAACTATCACCACTCGTTGATGTGTTTAGGTTACTATTAGACTGAAAACTTGATAAAAGACGATTAGTTGGCGTAGGCAGTCCGAGCTAATATGTACCTTGTGCTATGCAGTTGGCTCACAAGGGTCTAAATTTAGATATATAGACAGATTCTCCGTTAGGAAGACACATGGAACAAGCATTACACAGTGATGAAAGTTGGAACATATTAATTGTTGAAGATGATGAGCGCTTGGCTGATCTGACGCGAGAATATCTTGAGTCCAACGGTTTAAAAGTGTCTGTAGTCGGAGATGGTTCTGTGGCTGTTGATCGTATAAAAAGCGACCAGCCTGATTTGGTTATTCTAGATTTGATGTTACCAGGTGAAGACGGGCTTTCTGTATGTCGTTTGGTTCGTCCCTATTACACTGGGCCGATTATCATGCTTACCGCGCGTGACGATGATCTAGACCAGGTGCTGGGGTTAGAGATGGGGGCTGATGACTATTTAGCCAAACCTGTTCGCCCTAGGGTATTGCTGGCTAGAATCAGAGCGCTTTTGCGTCGCCTGAAAGACATTCCAACAAAAGCCGATGGGTTAGAAAGTGATGGCAGTGGTCAAGATCGAGTTACTTTTGCAAATCTAGTGGTTGATAACGGCATGCGAGAAGCATGGCTAGATGAGCAAACGATTGATTTAACCAGTGCTGAATTTGATCTGCTTTGGTTGTTAAGCTCAAATGCCGGGCGTGTATTAAGCCGGGAAGAGATATTTACAGCACTAAGGGGGATTGAGTATGACGGGCAAGATAGATCCATCGACGTCAGAATCAGCCGTATACGCCCAAAAATAGGCGATGATCCATTACAGCCTAAACGAATTAAAACGGTACGCAGTAAAGGGTATTTGTTCGTTAAAGAAATTTAATAACGATCAATCCGCTTAACAATAACAAAAATTCATACCTCTAAGGAGAGCGCGTATTTTTTCCCGCGTATACCTAGGTGTTCTTGTCATATTATTAATGGTGTCTACGACAACTGTAGGCACTTTGTGGCTTGTAAACCAAATTACTTTTCAGCAGCACACGCAATCCATTTTTGGTGGCCTTCTTGGTTTAACCAAGCGCTCTATTATTCATAATGATTTAGACACAAAAAATGTCTCTAATTTATTGGGCATTCCAATTGTTGTTACCCCAATGGCTGAAGCAAATTTAGGGTGGGTTGATGAGCAGCGTTTACTGCAAGGGCAAACGCTAATTGATTCATTAAATAATAAAGAAGGCATTAATGTATCCACCATTTTAACAGCGAATGATAATACTTATGTACTTCATGGTGTATTTAAAGATTTCAGGACGTCTTTAATACAAGGCGCTTTTTCATTGATTCAAGATGAGCTTAGTACTGGCAATAATACGATAGAGCGTTTATTAGAAAACATTCGAACCGAATTAGATCTTGATATGCGTGTCATGCCAAAAACCGAATTGGTTTCGCTGCGGCCGTATTTTGATTACGCCCAGGTACCACATCATTACGGACATTATGATATTAGTGGAAATGTTGGTCGTTTTTATTCTTACTTTCCAAAAATAGATAAGGTAATCGAAGTCGGGCCTATTCAGTTTAAACCTGAATTACCCATGCAATCTATTTTTGTGGTGGTTGTGCTGGCCATAATTTTAACAGGCATTGCGGTTTACTGGTTGGTGTACCGTTTTGAAGTAGGCTTACAAAAACTTGAGCGTGCCAGTACACGAGTTGCATCTGGTCATTTAAATTCCAGAGTAAAAGTAGGCAGTGATGATGCCCTTGGTCGCCTAGGCAGCGCTTTTAATAAAATGGCTGAACAAATACAGCACTTAATGGGCGTGCAAAAAGAAATGATTCGCGCAGTCAGTCACGAGTTAAGAACACCGGTTGCAAGAATGCGATTTGGTGTGCAAATGCTAGAAGACACGACTGAAGATGCATACTTGCAAAAACAATTAAAAGATATGGATCAAGATTTACAAGAGCTTGATGAACTTGTTGATGAAATTCTTACCTATGCCCGCCTTGAAGAGGGTGGGCCCATTTTAGAGTTTAAAGAAACCAATATACTGGAGCTAATCGAACAAATAGGTGAGGAAACTAAGCGCCGAACGGATAAAGTAAAAGTGACAATTGGCAGTCAAACGCAATTAGAAGAACAAATATTCAGTAATATAGAGTATCGATACATGCACCGAGCCATTCAAAACTTAGTTGGCAACGCGTGCCGTTATGCAGCTAGTAATGTGCATATTGAATACAGTTGCCATGACGATATTTGTAGGATTGATGTTGAAGACGATGGCGAAGGCATTCCAAAAAAAGATTGGGATCGAGTTTTTTCTCCGTTTACACGTTTAGATGACAGTCGAACCCGTTCTTCTGGCGGATACGGTCTTGGTTTGTCCATCGTTCAACGTATTATTTATTGGCACAGTGGCCGTGCCATTGTAAGTGAGAGTCGTTGGGGCGGAGCCAAGATGAGTTTGCTTTGGCCGAAAAATGATCAGGGTAACCCGAATTAACCTTCGTTTTTAAGAATGACTTCTAACGCTTACAAAAAATTACAAAGCATTAACATTTTAGATACAGAACTTTATGACAATAGTAATCATGATTGCTTTGTGTTTTCTGCAAGGGAAACACAGTGAGAATGTAGCGAGAACTTCGGTTCTATTTTTAACCCGCCTTTGGCGGGTTTTTTTATGCTTGAATAAAAGTCAAAAAATAAAACTAAAGTACTAGTGTGGATTGTATTCTACTTAAATTTTTAAGCTGGCTTAACACCTTCCAAATGCTGATGACAAACGCGTTGTGCAATATTTTTAAAGTCTTGAATAAAAGCATTGTCTGCTTGTTCAGCTCTTACCGCTGCGTAAAGCGTTCTCCAAACGCCATGCCTGCCAAGGGGTTTATCAACCACAAAACCTTGCTTAACGTAATCATGAACGGCCCAGTTAGGTAGGCAACTTACTCCGCGGCCACTTGCCACAAGCTGCACCATCATCATGGTTAGTTCAACTTTTCTTAAGTGCCCGGGTTCAATACCAGCGGGCGTTAAGAAGCATTGAAAAATATCTAAACTTGAGCAGTCCACCGGATAAGTAATTAATGTTTCTTTACTTAAGTCATGGGGTTCAATAACAGGTTTATCGGCAAGCTCATGATCCGGTGCCAATACCAACATGGATTGATATTTAAAAAGGGGAAGGTATTCGATGTCGTCATTATTTTTTGGATCTGACGTCACAACTAAATCTAGTTCACCATTTTTTAATTTGGTTAGAGAGTCAAAATGAAAGCCCCCAAGCATATCCAGCTCTACTTCAGGCCAGTGGCCTCGAAATTCATTTAACGTAGGCATTAACCAGTCATAGCAGCTGTGGCATTCAATGGTGATGTTTAATCGACCCTTGCGACCTTGTCGTATGCGCGATAGGTCTCGTTCGGTTGATTCAATCTGGGGCAATACTTGATGGGCTAAATCTAAAAGACGTTGGCCAGCAGGGGTAAAGCGTACCGGTTTTGTTTTACGATAAAACAAAGGCTGATCAAGTCGGCTTTCTAGTTCTTTCAATTGATGGCTTAAAGCAGATTGCGTTAAATGAATATGCGCTGCTGCTTCTACCAATGATCCTGTTTGGTGAAGTGCCATCAGTGTTTTTAAATGCCTAAGCTCAAGATTCATATTTGATGCCGATTACTCAGATGAAAGTATTCTTCGTATTAAAGTCTTACTATTAGCAAGTTTCAAGTAAAAGTTGAAAATAATGAGTTTGATTCAAGAGGGAAGGTTGTGGATTATGCATTAGTCAAATTCATGAAGCGGATACTAAACGTGAAAATAACTAATGAAAGCACTCGATTACAGTCTGAGCAGGTTAAGGGGCATATTTTAGGGTTCCCTAGAATAGGCGCTAACAGAGAGCTTAAATGGGCTTTAGAAAACTATTGGTCCGAAAAAATCACTCAGGGTGAACTGATTCAAGAAGCCAATAAGTTAAAGCAGCAAAACTGGCAAGCACAAATAGAATCAGGGTTGGATTTTATTACAGTGGGGGATTTTGCTTGGTATGACCATGTATTAAATATGTCATCCTATTTAGGTGTTGTGCCTAAGCGCTTCAATCATAAGGAAGGCGCACCTGTTGATTTGGATACTTATTTCCGAATAGCCCGGGGTCGCTCAGTGAAAGGGAACGATGCACCTGCATCTGATATGACTAAATGGTTTGATACAAACTACCACTACATAGTGCCTGAATTTAATGAAAATCAGTCGTTTAATGTTAATGGTGCCAGCTTAATTCAAGACATTAAAAAAGCGCAGGCACTTACTGTAGGTAAAGGTAAAGCTAAAGGCTCAGCACCAAGCGTTAAACCTGTTCTTATTGGGCCTCTAACGTATTTGTGGCTAGGAAAATCGGTTCAAGAAACCAGTGCTGCTAACGGAGATAAATCAAAAGGCTTAAATAAGCTTGAGCTATTGCCTGAACTATTGAATGCATACAGTGAGCTGTTAAATGAAATTGCGCAACAAGGTGTTGAATGGATTCAAATAGATGAACCCATTTTGTCTTTAGATTTACCCGTTGAATGGAAGAGTGCTTTTGAGCGTGCCTACTTTCAAATCACTAAAACGTCTTCAAACATACTATTAGCAAGTTACTTCGGATCATTAAATGAAAACCTTGCACTTGCTTGTTCGTTACCAGTGGCGGGCGTTCATTTAGATGGCGTTGCGGGTAACAGTGACCTAGCTAATGCGCTTGATAAACTGCCTAGTTATAAGGTGCTATCGTTGGGCATCGTGAATGGCCGCAATATTTGGCGTAATGATTTATCTAAAAGCTTATCAGTTCTAAAGCCTTTTCATGATGTATTGGGTGAGCGCCTTTGGGTTGCAAGCAGTTGTTCGTTATTGCACTGCCCTGTTGATTTAGGCAGTGAAGTAAAATTGGATGAGGATATAAAGACTGTATTATCGTTTGCCGTTCAAAAAATTACCGAAGTGGCCACTTTAACATCAGCGTTAAACGGGCATGACGTAGACCAGCAAGTAAGTGAAGCCAGTCACGCGATTCTAACAAGGGCGCAATCAAAAACGGTTCATAGCTCTGACGTTCAAGAGAAAGTGAGCAGCGTAACGGAAGTGTTATTGCATCGTCATAGTCCTTATATTCAGCGAAATTTAGCGCAAAGATCTGCTTTGAATTTACCCCTGTACCCAACGACAACAATCGGTTCATTCCCTCAAACGAAAGAAATTCGATCAGCCCGTCGTTTATATAAAAAAGGGGATCTGCCTAAAATTGCATATGACAGCGCCATGGAGTATTCGATTAGGCAAGCGATTACCGAGCAAGAGCAAATAGGGCTAGATGTGTTGGTTCATGGTGAAGCTGAACGCAATGACATGGTGGAATACTTTGGCGAGCAGTTAAATGGCTATGCATTTACTGAGTTTGGTTGGGTTCAGAGCTATGGTTCGCGATGTGTTAAGCCACCGATTATTTCAGGGGATGTGAGTAGGCCAAACCCAATGACGATAAACTGGATTCAATATGCACAGTCACTGACGAAAAAACCGGTGAAAGGCATGCTAACAGGACCCATCACCATGTTGTGCTGGTCGTTTGCCAGAGAAGATATTTCACTTAAGGAGCAGGCCTATCAAATTGGTTTGGCACTCAGAGAAGAAGTGGCAGACCTTGAGAACGCTGGCATTACCGTGATTCAGATGGATGAACCAGCATTAAGAGAGGGATTGCCACTAAGGCGTGCCGATTGGGCTTCGTATCTAAAGTGGGCTGTTGATGCATTCAGGTTGTCAGTAGCCGTTGTGCAGGATACAACGCAAATTCACACGCACATGTGTTACAGCGAGTTTAATGACATTATTTCATCCATCGCCGACCTTGATGCTGACGTGATTACCATTGAAACCAGTCGTTCAAATATGGAGTTATTAAACGCCTTTGAAGCTTTCGAATATCCAAATGAAATTGGACCCGGGGTTTATGATATTCATTCACCCATTGTCCCTAATCAAGAGTGGATGCAGTCTTTGATAGAAAAGGCAGCTAAACGCATACCTGCAGAGCGCCTATGGGTGAACCCTGATTGTGGTTTGAAAACGCGAGGTTGGCCTGAAACTCGAGAGGCGCTTAAATTGATGGTCAATGCGGCAGCAACGCTAAGAAAGCAAGCAAGGGAAGAGGCGAATGAACAAGCCATAGAGGAGGCTTTAGCGGTCCCTGCTTAAACAGTTTTACGGCAGTTTGTTAGAATAAAAGACGGCCACTTAGTTAGTGATCGTCTTTTATTTTTTGTGAATCTAATTAGAAGATATCTCCTGGTCTTATGGTTCAAGTCTCCATAAGAAGAAAACACCTTAAAGTCACATGGTGTATAGGGTGAAAGCTGAGTACAATGGCGTTTTTATACAGATCTACGCGGTTATCATGTTTTCGTTTTTTGAACGCCTAATCAGTCCCTTTCCTGATAGTGAACCCACTCAACCACCCAATACACTTTTGGCATTTTGTCGCCACTATACAACGGGCATGTTTTGGCCACTGTTTTGGATGGCCGTATTAACGTCAGCGCTCGCTATCTTTGAGGTTTACCTATTTGGATTCATGGGGCAGCTGGTTGATTGGTTAATTGATAAAGACCCTGAAACTTTATTTAAAGAACAGGGTTCAACACTGATTTTTATCGCTTTTATGCTTTTGATCGGCATGCCTTTATTAGTATTGATTCATGCTTTGGTGATTCACCAAATTTTAATGGGTAATTTTCCCATGAGTATTCGTTGGATGTCTCACCGGTATCTAATGAAGCAAAGCCTAGAGTTTTATCAGAATGAATTTTCGGGCCGCATTGCTACCAAGGTGATGCAAACATCCCTGGCGATTCGTGAAAGCGTCATGAAGTTGCTAAATGTGATGGTGTACATATTGGTGTATTTCTCAAGTATGTTAGTGGTGATTGGCAATGCTGATATTAGATTGATATTTCCTGTTGTGGTTTGGTTGATTTTTTATGTGGCAGTCCAAGCCTTTTTTGTACCGCGTTTAAAGAATATATCGTCAGAACAAGCCCACGCTCGTAGCGATATGACGGGGCGTATTGTGGATACCTATACCAATATCAGTACCGTAAAATTATTTAGCCACAGTGCACGGGAAAGCGAATACGCAAAAGAAGCCATGAACGGTTTTTTAGTTACCGTATACAAGCAAATGCGTTTGGCGGTTGGCTTAAATGTGAGTGTTCATATTCTCAACTACTTTTTGGTGCTGGCCATTGGTGGTTTAGGTTTGTATTTGTGGGTAGATAGTATTATCACAGCCGGTGCCATAGCCGTTGCCATCAGCTTGTCGTTAAGAATCAGTGGTATGGCTGAATGGGTCATGTGGGAAGTGAGTAGCCTGTTCGAAAACATCGGCACCGTTACAGATGGCATGGCAACGTTTTCTAAGCCTTTAGAAGTGCAGGATATTAAAGGGGCTAACCCGATAGAGGTAAGCGAAGGCAATATTCAGTTGGACCATGTCACCTTTAAATACGATGAAAAGAAAGAAAATAATATTGAAAAGAAAACTGTATTCGACCAGCTTAATTTAAATATTAAGGCCGGTGAAAAAATTGGGTTAGTAGGGCGAAGCGGTGCGGGTAAATCTACCCTGGTTAACTTATTATTGCGCTTTTACGACATAGAAAGCGGCAGCATTAAAATTGATGGACAAGACATCAGTCAAGTTCAGCAAGAAACTCTGCGCGCTCAAATTGGAATGGTGACGCAGGATACTTCTCTGCTGCATCGCAGTGTTCGTGAAAACATTCTGTACGGACATCCTGATGCCAGTGAAGAAGCATTGATAGCCGCCACTAAAAAAGCAGAAGCCTATGACTTTATTCAAGACCTTTCCGATATGGACGGTAAAACAGGGTTTGATGCACAGGTAGGCGAGCGGGGCGTTAAATTATCAGGGGGGCAACGCCAGCGTATTGCGATCGCTCGTGTGCTGCTTAAAAACGCACCTATATTAATTCTGGATGAAGCCACATCAGCATTAGACAGTGAAGTAGAAGCCGCCATTCAGCGCAGCTTAACCACATTGATGGAAGGTAAAACGGTTATCGCCATTGCACACCGTTTATCAACGATTGCTGCTATGGATCGTTTGATTGTATTAGACGAAGGCGAAATAATTGAACAAGGTACTCATACTGAATTAGTGCAGTCAGGCGGGGTATACAGCCAGCTTTGGGCTCATCAAACTGGCGGGTTTATTGGCGACGAATAATTAGGCTAATAAATAACTGTTAAGTGTGTCGGGCGCGGGGCACCCTCGTACAGGGGGTTATGTGATTATTTTTGATCGGGCGCGGGGCACCCTCGTACAGGAAGTTTATGCGATTGCTTTTGATCGGGTGCGGGTACCCAAAGCATTCACTACGTGAACGGGGCATGCCAGCACCTTCGTACAGTTTTAAGTCATCTGTTTCAGTTTAAGAGGGTGTCGGCATGTAATTGTACGAGGGTGCCCCGCGCCCGATAAATCTCACAGATAAATAATCAATGCTATAGAGTAAGCTGCTTTAACTTATTCAAAACATCTTGATATCTCAAGTGCTCACAACTTGCAAAGCCTGCTAGTTTTCTTAAATTGGTACGGGCAAATACTGGTACCGAAATCCCTGTAAAAAAGCGTGTAACCAGTGCTAAAGAAATGTCATTTTCTTTTAGTCCTTTTTTATCCATCAAGTCTGCTTTCATGGACTGCATGTTTTGCATTAAGAATTGATCATCAGGCCAAACTGGCGTGTTCGAATATGCTAATTTTGCATGCTGTTGTCGGCATACAGAACAATGGCCACACTTTTCTGGAGCTGCTTGGTCATCAAAGTATCGTGATAAATTCCAGCTTAAACAGGTCTGTAATTCAAAGAAACGCACCAGTGCCGCTATTCGCTTAATTTCACTGATTTCTTTTTCAGCAAAATAGTTAAATATGTTTTCAGGTAAATCCGGTGGAGTGAGGGCAGAAGGTGAAATTACATTGGAGTTAACCTGGTATACCTCTGTCATACCTTTCGTTTCTAATTCTATTAAGTTCCGTTCATTCAGGTATTCAAGCGCTGCGATTACTCGGCTTCTATCGCTACCATAGGCTTGATACAGGCTGTCAAAGTTCAGTGTTCCCCATACTTTTTTAAATTGGGTGTGTTCAAATATCTGGTTTAAGAATGCTTGGCGGTCGTCATTAAAGTTGCTTAATATGGCGTGTTTGTCTGCTAGCAGTTTAATTTTAAACTCGGCAAAATAGCTGTACATGGGCTTGATGGCCTGCATCATCTCTAACTGAACTAACAACGTTTTTAATGCCAGCTGCCTAATGTTACTGCCATTGCTTAAGGGGATTATTTGAGTCTCCCATTGACCATTTTGCATTTCATTTTGAATGTTGCTGATCACCGCTTGAATACCGTTCAGCTCTGGGGTGTCACCATATACAAAGTTTTCGACTGTATTAATGCCATCTAGGTTGGCGAGTACAAAGCAATTTGAAGGCTGGCCGTCTCTACCTGCACGGCCAATTTCTTGACTGTAATTTTCAATAGACTTAGGCAGGTCATAATGAATGACATATCGAATATCTGATTTATCAATGCCCATTCCAAATGCAATGGTGGCCACAACAACGTCGTATTGACCTGCCATGAATGAAGCTTGTATGTGTTTGCGATTGTCACTATCAAAGCCTGCGTGATAAGCCGCGGCTTTTAAACCCGTCTGAGATAAGTATGCCGCCACTTTTTCGGCCGTTTGTTGCAGGGTGACATACACAATGCCCGTGCCGTTTTGTTGCTTTATTAAATGAGAGAGTGAAGCATCTTTCTGCTGGGCAGATACAGGCACGATGTTGAGATCTAAATTTGCACGGTAAAATCCTGTTTGCACCACATGCTGTTCAGCAATATCAAATTTACTGCACATATCCCGTTTTACTTTTTTTGTGGCCGTTGCTGTTAGTAGTAAAACTAATGGAATTTTCAGTTCTTGTTGATATTGAGGGATTTTCAAATAATCCGGGCGAAAGTTGTGTCCCCATTCTGAAATACAGTGGGCTTCATCAACCACTAACATTGAGATAGTGACTGAATTAATGAACTGACGAAAACGTTCATTTTTAAATCTTTCTACGCTGATCATTAATATCTTAATTTTGCCTGAGCGCACATCGGCCATGACTTGCTGGTTTTCATCCTGTGTTAAGCTTGAGTCAATACTGGCGGCGGCAATGCCTTTGCTTTTCAAAAACTCTAATTGGTCTTTCATAAGCGCTAATAATGGCGATACCACAAGCGTTAAGTTGGGCAGGTGGGTAGCGGTTAATTGATAGCAGAGTGATTTACCTGACCCTGTTGGAAATATGGCCAATGCGCTGTGACCGCTTAGCAGTTGATTAATGGTCTGCTCTTGCCCCGGCCGAAATTGATCGAAGGAGAAATATTGCTGCAAGCTTGGGACAAGATTCATAAGGCTATTTTAACGTTGATTAAGTGAGCGGTAAGACGGACTGATTTAAACACACTAACTGTCGTGATTCATCACAATAACGCCTGAAAATATCGCATAAAAATAGGCGTAATGGGACAGCTCACCTTTTAATCTTATTTTTTAGCTACTTAATATAAAGCAGAGCGGAACGGTTAATCCCAAAGCCATTTCCGATTTACAGCTAGCATTTAACGAATTAGCCCATACTATGATGACACTGAATAAAAATGAATTGAGACATCGAATGCTTACTTGGCTTTGGCAGTTTGTAAAACCTTATAAATCGCGACTTACCATTGCGATAATAGCCTTGTTATTCACATCAGGGCTGACACTGTCTTTGGGGCAGGGTATCCGACTCATGGTGGATGAAGGTTTCAGCGCTGGGTCTGAGCAGGGTTTGGCGGATGCCCTATACATAACATTAGCCATTATTGTATTAACCGCTGTTGGCGCGTATTTCAGATTTTATATGGTTTCATGGATCGGTGAGCGAGTAGTGGCCGATATTCGTAAAAAACTCTACCGGCATTTGCTTGGTTTACCACCCAGTTTTTTTGAAGATAATTTGGCTGGAGAAATACAAAGCCGAGTCACAACGGATACAACCCTGCTTCAAACGGTCATTGGCTCATCTTTTTCTTTTGCTTTGCGTAATAGCTTAACCTTTATTGGTGGCTTGACGCTGATGTTTATCAGCAACATAAAATTAAGTTTGGTGGTGGTTGCCGTTGTTCCTGTGATTGTATTCCCGATTATCTACTTTGGTCGAAAAGTTAAAAAACTTTCTAAACAAAGTCAGGATGAAGTGGCCAGTGTGGGTGCATGGGCAGGTGAAAGCTTATTAAATATAAAAGTGGTTCAAGCGTTTACGCGAGAAGACCTAGTTGATAAACAATTCTCAAAAGGGGCTGAAGCCGCTTTCGAGGTGGCCTTAAAGCGCATTCGCCATCGTGCATTTTTAATTGCCTTGGTCATGATAATGGTAATGGGTGCAGTGATGTCCATGTTGTATATCGGCGGTACGGATGTCATCAAGGGCGAGCTATCGGCAGGTGATTTATCAGCGTTTGTTTTTTACGCCATTATGGTGGCAGGGTCATTAGCAGCAGTAACAGAAGTGTATGGTGAAGTTCAGCGGGCGGCAGGGGCCGCCGAGCGAATTAGGGAGTTATTGTCTACTGAACCAGATATAGCATCACCGCTTTCAAGTTCACAACATGATAAAAGGGCGCAGAGTAATGCAGAGAATTCTGCACTGGTTAAATTTGATAATGTGAATTTCAGCTACCCATCAAGACCAAACCAACTTGCCATTAAAGAACTGTCTTTAGAAGTTAAAGAGGGTCAGCGTATTGCACTGGTTGGACCCAGTGGTGCAGGCAAATCTACCTTGTTTGATTTACTGTTACGTTTTCGTGATCCTGAAAGCGGTCAAATACTCGTCGCAGGACAGGACGTCACACAAATGGACTTACACGACTTGCGTGATATGTATGCCCTGGTGCCCCAGCAGCCAGTCTTATTTAGTGCCAATGTCATCGATAATATTCGTTTTGGAAAGCCTGATGCCACAGATGAAGAAGTAGAATCCGCTGCAAAAGCGGCATATGCACATGAGTTTATTGAACAGTTACCTGAAGGGTATCACAGCTTTTTGGGTGAACAGGGTGTTAAACTTTCAGGCGGCCAAAAACAAAGATTAGCCATTGCTAGGGCCATCTTAAGGGATCCAAAAATCCTGTTGCTTGATGAAGCCACAAGCGCACTGGATGCGCAAAGTGAACACCTAGTACAGCAAGCACTTGATGTACTTATGAAAGACCGTACTACATTTATCATCGCTCATAGGCTTGCTACTGTGGCTCACGTGGATGCGATTGCTGTTTTTGATCACGGCCAATTAGTTGATATGGGCACACACCAAAGCTTAATGGCGTCATCAGAGCTGTACAGTAGATTAGCGAATTTACAGTTTAGGGATAGTGTTACCGTTCAAATTACGGCTGAAAATTAGAGCGCTAAGCGAATTTCATCATTGCTTAAAAAAATATATAAGACCAATACCGGTTCATAAAAAGCTGTCTATACTTTAAATAGTGAACAAATAGTCAGTGATTTTGAGCCGCAGTATTATGATTAAAGCCAATGAAATTGATAATAAACCGGTAGATGTATTCAGCCGGGGCAGCCTTAAGTTAACGTATGATGCCTTGCGCCCAATTAACCCTATGTTGGCACTTCAAGTTCGTAATATTATTCATGGAGAACCTTTGCCAAAACTTGATCATGAAGAAGATAACGAACACTCTGATTACTTTAAAGTAACATTGGATTCGTTTCAAATAAGGGCAATCGTTGAGGGGCTAATGGTTTGTGGTGAAGGTTCTAGTAATAAGGGGCTCGCGATCATGGCAAAAAGCTTACAGCTCGATTGGGTTAATCTTGCCCATCAAATGATTTCTGATTTACCCGAAAATCAAAGGCCTTAGAAAAACAGCCCAATAATCCCCTATATTCCTTACTGTTATTCTTTAAAGTAATTAGTTGCTATGTCTCTTAATAGTTAATGTGTCTAAAACACGGATCAAAACTGTCTTAATACTCCTATACTTAACCCTTAAAAGTTAATTTCTAATATCACAGGCGCACTCTTTGGGTGTGTGAAAATGCAACATGTATTAAAAAAACTCATTGCTAGATGCCTTATTACAGGCTTTATTTGCTTGTACAGTTTTGCGTGCATGGCTATTAATGAGCACTCTCAATCCGGCCCATCCGTTTTATTACTCAATTCTTATCACCCGCAATATCAATGGACCCAAAAATTATCACAGGGTGTAAAAGATGTTTTGGGCGCATCAATATCATCTGAAAATTTACACATAGAATACATGGATGGTCGGCGCTATATAGATGATTTAGGTTATGAGCATCAGTTGAAGCAAATGCTGCTTTATAAATATAAAAAATACCAACCCGATATTGTTATTACCAGTGACGACCATGCATTTTATTTTATGACAAAACATGGAGACGAATTATTTCCAGGAAAACCGGTTGTGTTCAGTGGTGTTAATGTATTGCAAGAAGAATCACTAAAAGGGCGAGAAAACTTCACCGGAATTTTAGAGGGCATGGCCATTGAAGATAATCTGCTACTAATGCAAACCCTTCAGCCTAGGCTAAATAATATTATCTTATTAGCCGATTCAACCGAGCTAGGTCGTCGAATGGTTCAAAGGGCAAGGAAGATTCAGATAAACTGGCAGGGTGACCCAGATAAACAGGATGTTAGTCTAGAAATAATGGATCGTTTTACACTGGATCAGCTTTATAGCAAGGTAGCAAAGTTACCTGATACAACCGCTATATTAATGTTGGCAATACATAAAGACAGACTTGGAAACTATTTTTCATTCGAGCATGACTTGCCCGTATTAAGCCAAAAAAGTTCTGTGCCTATTTATGGTATGTGGGGTGCGCTTATGATTGGTCGAGGAATTATAGGGGGCTTGATAAATGACCCGTACCTACATGGCAAGCGTGTAGCCAGCATTGCTTTAACCGTATTAAGCGGTGTTAAACCAACGGATATTCCTGTTCAGACAAGTTCTATATTTTCACCTGTGTTTGATTATAACCAAACTCAAAGGTTTTCAATTCATCAAGACCAACTGCCTAAAAAAAGTCGCATAGCTAATAAACCCATGACGATTTATCAAGAAAATAAATTCATGATAAATGGGATCATAGGCTTTGTTTTATTTTTGTTCATTATTATTACTGTCTTGCTTCAGAATATTAAGCAGCGTGATTATGCTCAGAATCAGCTGGCAAAGTTAAATCGAGAATTAGAGTTTCAGGTGAATCAACGTACATTAGATTTAAAAGAGCGCAACGTCGAGCTGGAGTCAATCAATGAACGCATGGAAAAAATGGCCCATACTGATGTGCTAACAGGGCTAGGGAATAGAAGAGCAGCTAATACTGAGATTGAATCGTATGTAAATCGTTCTTATATTAGTCATGAGACCTTCTCGTTAGCCATTTTAGATATTGATTTTTTCAAGCAGGTTAATGACACCCATGGCCATCAAGCCGGAGATGAGGTGCTTTTTCAAGTTTCTCAAATTGTTAAGCATGCTTTAAGGCCCAGTGATCGTGTTTATCGTTGGGGCGGTGAAGAGTTCATAATGGCCCTGCCTAATACAAGTGACCAGTTTGCTAGTGCTGTTTGTCAGCGGGTTAGGAAGTGTATTAACGAATACGAGCACAGCTTAGTGGGGCAGGTGACCGCCAGCATTGGAGTCACTACTTTAAAAGAAATAGATAGTATCGATTCCTTGATTCAAAGAGCCGATGAAAACCTGTATTTTGCGAAAGAAAACGGCCGTGATCAGGTGGTTGCCCACGTCTCAGGCAAAACTTAGTAGAATATATGCACAACTTGTATGATTAACACCCAAAAGCTCAGTAATTACTGAGCTTTTTTGGTTTCGCAGGAGCCATGAGTTATGATGCATGAAATAGGATTGCGCTGCTTGTTTTCAGTGCAAAGTTACCATCACATCCTAGCTATGGAAGTTGGGCGATAATGGCTATATGAAGATACCAAAAAAATTAATCCCCCTGTATGAAGACGGGGTCATTGACGAGGTGATAAGCCAGTTAATGAGCGGAAAAGAGGCCACTGTATACGTGGTTGCCAGAGGCGATGAAATCGTCTGTGCAAAAGTCTATAAAGAGGCCGAAAAACGCAGCTTTAAGCAGGCTGTTACATACGTTGAAGGCCGTAAATCAAAGAACAGTCGCCGTGCTCGAGCCATGGAGAAAGGCAGTAAATTTGGTAAGAAACAGTTAGAGGAAGCTTGGCACAATGCCGAAGTGGATGCCTTATACAAGCTAGACGCTGCAGGAGTACGTGTACCCAAGCCATACGGCTGTTTTGACGGCGTATTGCTAATGGAGTTGGTCTGTGACGACGAAGGCAGTGTGGCCCCTAGATTAAATGATGTGGCGTTTGATGAAGAGCAAGCATTAGAAGACCATGCCACCATGATGGAATACGTAAAGCTGATGTTATGTGCAGGCATAGTGCATGGCGATTTATCAGAATTTAATGTTCTCGTTGATGATTATGGCCCTGTAATCATAGATTTGCCGCAAGCAGTAGATGCGGCCGCTAATATGAATGCAAAAAGGATGTTAGAGCGTGATGTGAACAATATGCGTGAATATTACGGTCAATTTGCACCATCTTTATTAAAGACATCTTACGCAAAAGAAATGTGGGGGCTATACGAAGAAGCTAAGTTATTGCCAGCTACACCTTTGACCGGTTTATTTGAAGAAGACGATACAGGAGCAGACGTTGACTCAGTTCTTGAGGAAATTAAAGCGGCCTTGTTTGAAGAGCAAGAGAAGCAAGAGCGTATGCTTGGAGACGATGCTGAAGAGTTTTAATATTTGTATTTAGAAATTTAATACAGTGATTCACTGTTAAAACTGAAAAGCGCAGCCATAAGGTTTGCGCTTTTTTTATGGGTGAAAATCAGACTCGGCAAGGGGCAGGGTTAATAACGTATCGATGCTCATGGGCTTGTGAAAGAAAAATCCTTGAATGATGTCAACATTTAACCCTCCTAGGTAATCCAATTGGACTTTTTGTTCGACTCCCTCAGCAACAACGGTCAAACCTAGTTTATGGGCCAATGAAATAATGTGCTCAACTACGTAACTTGATCGAACATCAGCCGGGACTTTTTTAACAAACGAGTAATCTAACTTAATCACATTTACAGGTAGATTTTGAATATAGGCCAGAGAAGAATAACCTGTTCCAAAGTCATCCAAGGCCACATGAAAACCGGCACCTTGTAGTTGATTGCTAATATGTATTGCAGATTCTAGATCCTCTAACATAGAGCTTTCTGTTAGCTCAAACTCTATGTATTTAGGGTCCACATGTAATCGATTACAGGTGTCGATTAAGTCACTGACTAATGTTTTACGATTAAATTCAATAGATGAAAGGTTAATTGAAATTCTGAAACCTGCGTTTTTTGAAAAATAATCTATCAAAACATTTGCATCAGACAGGACTTTTTCAATGATAATGTTTTCTAATTTAAGCATTAACTCGGGTGAACGTTCCACTATAGGTAAAAACTTAGCTGGAAATAATATTCCCTTTGTAGGGTGGTCCCAACGGACCAAGGCTTCAATACCTTGAATGGCACCTGTTACATAGTGAATTTTAGGTTGGTAGTAAGCAATGAACTCTTGTTTGTTTATGCCTTCTTGTACTTCTTTTAATAATTTCTCTCTCGCTTCAATTTCATCAGAAAAAGATTTACTAAAAAATACGAGATAAGAAGAATCGATATCTTTGGAGTGCTGTAAAGCAAGTTCTGTCCGTGTGGTTAAGCTGGAATTATCTAGGCTTAACTCCATTTTTATAGCCCCAGAATGCAACAGGACGTCACTGTTCACACTAGTGATATGATTAGTTAATGTGTTGATTTTTTGAGAAAAATCGTCTTGGCGTTGAGCGCTACCAATGATTGCAAATTTACCGCCGTATAGGCTGTAACTTTGACTGTTTTTAAATGTACTATTAACAATTGTATTGGCCACATCGATAATGATTGAGTCGGCCTTTTTAAAGCCTTTTAATCGATTGATTTTCTGTAAGCCTGAGATATCAATAATTGCGATGAACATATTGGTTTTATTTTGTTCTCGACAGCCCTCAATGTACATAATCATAGCGGATCGGTTTTGCATACCCGTCAATGAATCTTCAAATGCAACTTTATTTAAACTTTTACTGGCGTGGTTCAGTTTTAAACGTAAAGTTCTATTCCAAGCGTAAAGAGCCAAAATAATTAATAAGCTGAATAAGCCCGCAAATAATAAGTTTTTAATCCAAGTGGTATCTCGGTGGAACTCGTTATATATAATGTGTTCAGAAAAAACGGCCTGACCACCAGTTACATTATTAAAAGTATCGAGCATAGCCACCCAGCGCACAGGGCTAGAATGCCCAATGGGGAATCGCTTTGCATCGATCAGTTTGATAGTTTCTTGAGCCTCGTAAAATTGATGGTCGCGGTTATATGGCAAGGGATTGATAGATTCAAGCGACAGAATATAGTCAATAATTTCTTCAGGGTGTTCTATTGCGTAATTCCAGCCTCGAATGGTCGCTCTGCGAATGGATGCTACGCGGTTAGGGTGGTTATCTAATTCAGTCTGGGTGGTAGCTAGGTTATCACCATAAAAGTCAATGCCGTAATCTTGAGGGGTAAATATATCAACATCGTAACCCAGTTGGTGTAATTGATATGGCTCATTACTGACATAACCGTACATAGCAAAAACAGTTCCGTCGGCTAGTTTATTAACGTCTCCGTTATAATTAAATTTGGTGTAAGTACCTGGAGATAAATTATTTTTGAGTAGCATGGCTTCAATTTGGCCCGAGATAGAAGCATCAGCCAGCATTAATGATTTATCTTTAAATTCGGATATGTTTTTCACCTGACTGCTTTTTAAAGTCATTAAAACTTCAGGGGCATGTTGAAAAATAGAGGCGACAATAACAATTGGTGAACCAAGGGCAAGAGAATTTAATGCTTCGCTGCCCAATACCGCGTACTGGCTAGAGTTGTTAATGAGTTGGTGTAAATGATTATTGTGTGGGCCACCTTCAATCAAGTTAACGTTGTAACCTTCCTCTTTAAAATAGCCCTGTTGTATCGCCGCGTAATAGCCAGCAAACTGAAACTTGTGATACCACTTTAGATGAATGGTCACATCTTCACCCCAAGATGGACTGATTAAACAGGCCAGGGCAGAGGCAATTAAAAGCAGTTTTAGAAATTTCACATACTATCCAGAATACGAAAAAGCGAATATAGATCATATAGTATAGATTGAAAAATACGTTAGACGGTTCCAGACAAGTTTTATGCGGTAAAAATTGCGATTATTAACACGTTAGAAGGGTTCAAGTGCTAGTTTTTTTGCGGGAAGAAGTGGAAGGAACAGTGATAGAAAACTACCAAGCTACATTTATTCAGCAGCTTGATTAGTTAATGACAATCATTTGGTGTAAGCCAGAAACTGGTCTTACTTACTTGGTTTATTCCAAGAAAACCCACCGTTACTTTTAGCCGCAGGTTGTTGCTCAGCGGGGTTGCTGGCTGGCTCTGTCTTAATTTCTTTAGCAGGTGTTTTATTCGTGTCTTGCTCAGTGGCTTTAGTTCTATGTCCAGGTTGTGTTGATTTCGAAGCATCGCCTTTTTTCAGAGAAATTTTAGGGCGACTAGGCGTGTCTTCTTTGGCTGCTTTTTTCGGGTTTTGATAAACCACTTTTTCGCCACTTGGTTTGTCTTTTGCGTATGGGTTTACGCGTTCACCGCCTTGATTCTTAGATTTTTCTTTTCTGGCTGCGGCTTTTTTATTGGCCACTTTAGATTGAATAGCCTGATATTGAGATTGCTGCTCAGCAGTAGAAGTATTCGTTTCTCTTTGCTGTAAGCCTTGCAGTACATTTCTTAGAACCTGATCTTGTGCCTCGCGAAAGTGGCGGTGCTCAGGGTTACGGAAAAAGGCACTGAGTTCGGCTTTACCTAATATGAAGTTTGCATTTTCTAACAGATCCAAAATATCTTGGTCTTTTAGATTGAATGCGATTTTGAGCTTACGCAGAATGATATTGTTGTTAAGCGCATATTCGGCAACAGGGACAACCCCATCTTCTCTTGGGCCGCGCTTTTCAATGATCAGGCCATTTAAAAAGTGTGCAAATTGCTGGTCGGTACACCGAAGATAATCAGGGTCATCATCTTTTTTAAGCCACAGCACCACTTGTTCTTTGCTTACGGCTACGCCACCTTTAGCGAACAATTCAACCATTTTGGCGTCGTTGTAGTGAAAGGTGTAGCGAATTCGACGAAGAACGTAATTATTGGTCACAATAAACCTAGCAGTAGGGAGTAGATGATTGTCGTATTCTACCTTGTTTCAAGCACAATTGATCGTTTATAGGCGATTATTAGCGGCCAAAGTAATGGTTAACAGACAGCGTAAGCTGTTTGAAAAGTGCCTCTTCAAATGCTTCTGGGTCTTTACCTAAGGCCTTTAAATAGAGTTCTGATTGCTGTTCATTCAAATACCGACCTTTAAGTTGATATTGAATCTCGGGCTTGGTTTTATCAAATCTGGGAATAATTTCCCAATCTATGGATTCTGGGTCAATGGCATCAAACTCTTTTTGGCCCAATTTACAAAACGCTTCTACATGGTTGGCACCATCTGGCCCTAAGCAACCGGGCTCTACCCGGCAAATAACAGTAATTTTCATATGGAATTAGCTTAGTAATCAAATACGTATACAATTTAGTGTAGAGCATCCGAGGGAAAAAACTGGCTGAAATATGCCAAGTTAAACGTATACTGCCCCCAATGACGAATGATGCACAAAATCGGAAGCAATATGACAGATCAGCCAAATAATCCATTACATGGCATCACCTTGAAGAAGGTCGTTGAAGACTTGGTCGATTGGTATGGCTTTGAAGAGTTAGGCAATCGTATCAATATCCGCTGTTTTACCCATGACCCTAGCGTAAAATCCAGCCTCAAATTCTTGCGAAAAACCCAATGGGCCAGAGATAAAGTAGAAGATCTGTATGTTTCAAAATTGGCCGTTAAAGAGCAACAAGCCAATATTTACGGTAAAAGCAGTCATTAAACAGAAAGAAGGGCCATTTACTTAGATGTATCTGCTTGTTCTGCAATTTCATTCGCTGCCAATCCTGCTTCAGCTTGCTCAAGTTCCATTTTAGCGCGATCGGCCTTAGAAATGTATTTAGGCTTATTGTTATTGGCTTTAGGACCCATGTGAGATTTGGCCTTTTTAAGCTTCTTATTCCAGATGTCAGAGATTTTCTTTTTACGGTTCATACAATCAAACCCTTTAATTAGGCATGGTTAACTAGATATGGCTGCATTATACCTATGGGCACGGTACTGAACAAATTGCTTTTGTATCTAGGATGAGCAACTGATTTTAAATCAGCAGTGGATGCTCTCTATTAACTCTTTGCCAATATGAATACATCCCAGTTGATTCTCCTTATATATGCCTCTCTTTATATTTCTTATTAGTATGTTAATTACAGATGAAATAACCAAATAAGCATCTTAAAACTAAGGGTTTAGTTGGGTCTGTTTTAACGTTTTGGTCTACGCTAAAAGAAATCCCCTAACGATAAATCATTATGAAATATCGAATTATCTCCATTGTTTTAGCCTCACTTTTATTATCCAGTTGCATCGATTTAAGCGACTCTGATGAAGCCAAGATTCAAGCGGGTTTATCTGAGTTATTGCTAAAATTACGAGGTGCTAATTTAGTTGAGGCGGTAGATCCAGATCTATTACCCCAAGATTGCGCTAATTTCTTTTTACCAATTGGTGGCAGTAGAGCAGGGTCTTGTATTACACCCATGAGCGTTAAAGGCAATGTGGTGAGTGTTAATCTCACTGGTAATTACTTTGGTGGCGGCATTCGATTGCTAGGTGGCGGTAGTGGTTTTGGCCAGAATTTTGTCATTGAAGGTAATGACTTCAATATGGAAAACCCCGAGGCTCTAGGAGGGGAAGATAATGCTCAGGATACTGCATTTAGTGAAGTTAATAGCCGAATTGAAACTAAGTTTAACTATCTGGATATTAAATTTGCGATTCCTCGTTCAGATGGCAATGCTTTTTGGACAATCAAATATGTGTTTGTAGATAATCCATTTACTAATACACCGACCTATACAGCAGGCAGTGTTGATGGTGAATTTACAGCTACAGGTGAAACAGTGGCTGATTGCATTGGAGATGAATACCCCGACGCGGTACAGGATGCCATCGACAATAATGCCAACCTGCTGGGTGGGGTCGAGAATGCGAAAGCAGGGGATATATTAATCTGCCGGAAAATATCTTCTATTCTAGACTGCTCAAATAGCGACTTCGAATGGTTGAATACGTCTTCTAATCAATTTACATCAACTCGCCCCTTAGGTGCAGATGTCTATAAATTCGACTCATTGGCTAATCATAAAGTGACTTGTGAGCAGCAGGAGCAAGGTTACAACTTGGACTTAGGGGGTTTTAGTGTGGTCGCCGATTTATATACTGATGTAATGTTCAGTGCAGCTTACGATAAAGATACTAAAAATTATGAGTTTCAACAAAGTGGGGTGAGCAGTAGTTACCAAACCGGCAGTGAAATTAATATGTTAATTGATTTTGATGTAGAACAGAGTTTATTTATATATTCCACAGGCAATGACTTTAGTTTAGATTCGACGCCTGATTACAGTGATATAGAAAGCAGTAGTGATGGTGAGTTAGCGCAAGCCATATGGTTTAAGCCAGTGATGGTTTGGCAGAATTCTGATTGTACGCCTTGGGCCCCAGGAAACTGCCAAACAGTGAATGGCTCGCAAGTTCGTTCAGGGATAAAAGCAAATATAGATGTAACGTTGAAGGGCCAAGCTGAGCCTGATGTATTTATATGTGAAGACAGCGCTGAAGATCCCTCAACTTGTTTAGGGAATGAATAATAATTTTGTAAATTAATCGTAGTGATAATTTTAAGTAGCTTGGTTTCTTTGCTTAATGTTCAAGCTACTTATTTTAAGGCCATTAGCTCATTAATAATTGGTAAAGAGCAAAATAACTTTATTATTTAAAAAGCGCTTAAATAAGTCTGAAAAATTTCCGTAAACTCTTATATGGTAACTGAGTGTGAGCCTGACGCTTTTAAAATAAATCGTATTTTTATACCGATTTCTTGTGAGGGTTAATATGCAAGAGCAGCTTATATCATGGATAGAGTGTCCATAGATCAAAGGATACTACCGATCACATCATTCATAAAAAGTGATGGATTTTCACTAACTACGGCTCTTCATGTAATTTTCGATTCTGATGACGGTTGCCATTGGCTGCTACATATAAGATCAATCCTTACGAATACTGCCAAGTGTGTCGGTGCAGAAATTTATTAAGAAAGCGGCTTGATTAGCAGAGCTTTAACTAAATTAGGTGGTTAGTAAATGAACTTTGACGTCTCAAAAATAGAGTCTCAAGAGAACTACGGCCTGTTAACGGGTGGTGTCACGCCAAGACCTATTGCCTGGATCAGTACTCGCTCCACTGATGGAATTGATAACTTAGCCCCTTATTCATTTTTTACCGTTGCAAGTTGCAACCCTCCAGTCTTACTTTATACACAGGTCACTCAACGTAGTGGCATTGATAAAGATACGTTACAGAATCTGAATGAAACGGGTGAGTGTGTTGTTAATATCGTCAATTCTCCCTTATTAAAAAAGATGAACCTGACAAGTACAGCCCTTAACATTGATGAAAGCGAATTTACGTTCGCGGATGTTGATAGTTGCCCTAGTAATAAGGTGTTACCGCTGTCGGTGAAGGAGTCTCCTGTACGTTACGAATGTACGTTAAGGGAGGTTATTTCCATTAGTGGCCTACCAACAGGTGGAGCAGTGGTGCTATTAGATGTGAAATCTGTCTATATACGTGATGATTTGTACGAAAATGGACAAATAAACCAGCAGCTAATTGATTCTGTAGGTAAAATGGGTGGAAACCACTTTAACCTAACGTCTAATAACATAGAAATTGATCGGCCCTAGTGCTATTGGGCTTACATATACAAAACTGTGCAAAGACCAGCTCAAATAAGGCTGATTCGATATTTAGGGGCTTATGGATATATTATGCCCATCAATATGGCGTTATGCGTTTTATACAATACACCCGAATTAAGGTAGAGAATTCTCATGGCAAAGCCAAATTACTCGTACGAAAAAAGACAGAAAGAAATTGCAAAAAAGAAGAAAAAGGAAGAAAAACGCCTGAGTAAACTGGCGAAAAATGCGCCGGTGGATGAAGTGTCAGCTGAAGGCGATGATTTATCTGTTGAAAGTGATGCTCAAGTAATTGAGGGTGATGCTTCCGTAGCAGAGAGTTCAGAAGCACCGATAGATAGTAAAGACTAGAATTCAGATCGCTAGCTTAATGAGTGCTTACTTTCATTAAGCTGGCGTTTGAACAGAAGACGGTTGCTGATCTTAAGGTCGCATCAAGTAATTGACCGCGAGGCCTGCATTGCTATAGAAAGATGACTGCTTTTATTCTGTTTACTAACACTTACCCAGAGAATACTTCAACCTTACTGGGCTTACCTAAGACTAGGATCTACTTTGACTAATAATGATACTTTTCAACTGATTCATTCGACATTTGACTTAAATATCGAAGCCGTACTAGGCATATTTAATTTAGCTGACTTCCAGGCGACACCAGAACAAGTAACTGCATGGTTTAATCATGAAGGTGATGAGTCTTTTGTTGAAATGAACGGCACAGAATTGGCCTTATTTTTAAACGGTTTTATAAACTTGAAACGAGGCAAGCGTGATGGGGAGCAAGCAAAGCCCGAAGCCCATTTAAATAATAATATGATCTTTCAGAAGCTACGAATTGCGCTTAATTTGAAATCGGAAGATATTTTAGATGTTTTCCAACTTGCTGATATACAGTTTAGCAAGCATGAGATCAGTGCTTTTTTCCGTAAACCTAATAATAAACACTATAGGGAATGTACTGATAAAACCTTAAAAAAATTCTTCCAGGGCATTCACTCCCAGCTGCGTCCAGAAGATATCGATTAAGGGAATATATAGCTTATATAGCGTGTCAGTTAAACCGGCTTAAATCATTAAGCCGGTTTTTTTATGGGTTAAGATTTGTTACGTAACCAGTTCATTTGAAAAATGATAAATGCTAAGAATACTAAAAATATTATTAGAAATGTTTTATGTAAAAATGGATCTTCAAGGGATGTTACAACCGGTCCATCCATTGGAAAGCGAGTTAATATTTCAGTAGAAGTGGGTATTAAGTGAAACAAAATTGTTCCTGAAAAAGACAAGTGAACAAAATACTTATTCCATGATTTAAACAGCACTGTCTTTTCTAGTACAACACCAGATGTAGTGGCTAAAATGGTTAAAATAGCTAAGGCGTGAGCGGCATTAAAACTACCGTGTTTAAAAATAGTTAAAGCCGAAATTGCCGTGAACAATGTGGCGACTAGATAGAACTTACCTTCAAAAGAATGAGACGTTATTTGCTTCTGTTGCCAAAGCATTTTTAAGCCAAAAAATACGGCAAGAATACCGATAATGGTATGGATAATTCCAGTTAGACTTAGTGGCATAAAGACTCCAGTTTAGTGGATGGTTGATTTTGATTGGCTTTAGCTTACTATGAATAATACATTGCGTGCAATTCAATTGCTAAAAATATAGTTCCATATTAAGACGTAATGCTTTGAAACGGGGGTGATGCTGTTTATTGCGCAGGTACTGTTAAGGGTTTAATAGGTCAATGCCAAAGGCATTTATCTGCTTTGTATATGCTTTAAAAGACTGACCTAGCCTGAAATCTAAGTCGAAAGAAGGGTGAAAATGAGTGACCAGCAAGCCACTTTTTGTTTATAATTGCGCCAATTTTGCGCACCACCTCATAATATGTAGTTAGTACAGGTATTAGAATGGCTTTTTTTGATCTAGAAACCCCTGAAAACAATGAAACAGACAACCTTGTATGGTTAGGTCACCTTAGCCCTGACAGCGATACCATTGGTTCAGCCATTGGTGCAGCTGAGTTATTTGGTGGTGAACCACGTCGTGCTGGCGAGCTGAATAAAGAAACAGCCTATGTTGTTGATTATTGCGGCGTTGAAGTGCCAAAAATGATCTCTAAAGTAGAGGGTCAGAAAGTAGGACTGGTTGATTTCAACCAAAAAACACAGCTTCATAAAGACGTTGATAATAACGACATTGTTGCCATTATCGATCACCACGCTATTCAAGATCAGCCAATTACGTTTAATACAGCAATGTCAGTAGATATTCGTCCTTGGGGCAGCGCCGCGACAATTTTAGCTGATCGTTTTGAAAAAATGGGTAAAGAGATGACCCCAACAACAGCTTGTGTTTTGTTAGCCGGTATTTTGTCTGATACTTTGATCTTTGAGTCTCCAACAACGTGCTCACAAGATAAGCCATACGCTGAAAAGCTAGCCAAGATTGCTGGCATAGAAGATTTGTACGCATTTGGTCAAGCTATGATGGAAGCTAAATCGGATCTTGCAGACGTATCCACATACGACGTATTAAAAGGCGATTTCAAACACTACGAAATCAACGGCAAAAAAGTAGGATTTGGTGTAGCAGAAACATTATTGCCACAACAGCTTCTTGATCGTAAAGTTGACTTGCTAGCTGAAATGGAAGGCGAAAAAGCAAAACAAGGTTTAGACTTTATTTTCTTTGCCATTGTGGATACTAAAACTAAAAACTCTCATCTAGTTGTATATTCTGATGCCGAATCTGAACTTGCTGCAACCGCTTATGGTGAAGCTACAGAAAGTCAATTGATGTATTTACCAGGCATGATGTCTCGTAAGAGTCAGCTAATGCCAGCCGTGCAGGCAGTACTTTCTGCATAAATATCTATTATCTAGTCATTTTACTAGCTAATAGATAAATAAAAAGGTGGGCCAGTGGCTCACCTTTTTATTTGGAAGATATGTCCCGTCCTGAAATAAGTCTCAAATGTGACAACGTATTCCAGGACGGGACAATACGCTAAACTTAAAATTAGTATTTTTTAGGATTCTAAATTTAACCCCCTACAGTATGTTGGCAGCTCATTTCACTTTCTTTTGACTCATAAGCCATCCTTTTTAGTAAACTTCTTTTTTTCATAAAATAAATGTGTAATTAGTTCACATAACTCAGCTTATTATCCGATAGGCTGATACTTAGTCTCAGTTATTACAGCTACAATTTTAGTAAATACACAAACAGGTTCTGTTGCTTTGCGTTTACTTACTTCTAGAATAACACTGATGTTTTTGTTTGCATTATTAGCATCATGTATTGAAACAACCGTGAAGATTGAAAAAGAGCCTGAGAATCAACCTTTAGATCAAAATAAATCTGACCCAGTAACCCCTGATCAAGTAATCTCTGATCCAGTAACACCTGACCCAGTAATACCTGACCCAGTAATACCTGACCCAGTAATACCTGCCCCAGTAATACCTGATCCAGTAACACCTGACCCCGTAATACCTGATCCAGTAACACCTGACCCCGTAATACCTGATCCAGTAACCCCCGATCCAGTAACACCTGATCCAGTAACACCAGATCCAGTAACACCAGATCCAGTAATATCTGACCCAGTAATACCTGATCCAGGTAACGAGGTGCCAAAAAGTATTGCCTACAACGGATGGTCGACCATGCAAAATAGCTTGAGCGGGCAAAATACAGAAAGTTCAGAGTCACCTAGTCCAAGTCATGATCCATCACTTTTCAACTTAGTGGGTGAAATGTATCGGGCAAATGATTTAACCGGATATAGCAGCGATTTCTCTTTTTTAACTCAAGGTTCGAAATATATTGATGGCACCGATGCGTTGAATAATATCAATACAACATCGGCCAGTGTCATTGTACTTTCTGCTTATGGTGGTGGGTCTGGTATTTTGCAAGACCCTGCTAATGCCGCAGCCGATGATGGCTGGATTAATAAAATGGTTACAGCAGCTAAAGCAGCCCAAGTAAGAGGGATTACTCCAATAATGTTTCAGGCATGGGGCAGTTCAGGTACAGAAGGCTCATTTCATAATGCAAAAATTAACAGTGATACCTTACAAGAAAGATTAGGAATGTTAGTTGTCAGAACAGGTGAGATTGTTGACGCTTTAAGTGAGCTAAACAGCCTTTATACAAGCAATACAAACTCACCAGGTGGGAAATATGTGCCTCCGGTTCAACATTTATATAGTGGTGATAGCAATGATAATTTTCACGGCTCTTATGCAATGGCATATGTGAATGCATTAGCGACTTTTAAATGCTTGACCGGAATATCGGCGGCCAATAATGCCTTTGTAATCCCATCGGGCGGTGCAGCAGGCAATCAATATGGGATGTCGCAAACTTTCATCAATGACATTATTCAAACGGTTGATCAAATACAAACAGAATCACTAATGACTGGGTTAGAAGAAGGTGCTAAACCAATCGCCAATGATTTTACGCTTAATTTATCCCATGGAATAGAAAGCCTTATCAATGTTTCAAAAGAGTCAAATTTACTGGACGATAAAGCCATAATATTAGATAACTTTACGCTTAAAACTTATGATGCTAGCCATTTTTCTAGCATAGAGTTGACCCAGCATCAGCTGCAGGTTGCACCTTCTAATAGTTTTATAGGGCAAACTGATATTGTTATGGGGTATCTGGATACCCAGGGTCAAAGTATCGAAATTAAGATTACGGTTGAGGTTACCGCTGAAATAAAAGCAGTAAATCAGGAGATCATCATTGGCTTTGGAGACGGTAATTGGTCTTCATTCGGTACTTCAGCAAACTTATATAATCATACTGTAACAGCTGGTGGTAAAGTGGTTAATGGGATTCGCGGGTTTAATGAGAAAACAACTCAAGGCAATCTTCAAGACACAGAAGGAGTAGGTGTTGGGTCGGTAACAGCAATGACATCGGGGAATCTATCGGGTCCAGGCTATACAGCCAACGATTCTCCAGTGATCAGTGATTACGGCCCATATTCTGAGTTATACGAATCATTATCAGCAGCACCGAAAGGCAGTACGGTTTCATTCTCAATCAACGGGTTAGTCAATAATGCAAGTTACCGCATTAATATTGCAGGAAGATACCTTGATGATACGACAAACCTAGTGTCAGTAGATGTAAATGGAGTGACTGGGCAATATGATTCAAGTCGTTCCAGCGAAAATGATTCCGAGTTTGAACAAATTGCCAGTACTAATAATAGTGGTCAATTGATCGTCACACTATCATCAGATGGCTCGTCATCTGCCACACGTTGGGGTTTATCGTACGTACACATTAATCGAATCATAGATTAACTGAAACTTAAGGAGCGTTTTTGGCGCTCCTTTATAGTCTCATTTTTTAAAATGAGAATAGTTAATCATTATGCTTACTATGATAGCTGTTACTTTATTTATGATTATAATCTAGTTTAATTTTGTGGCCTTAGATTGTATGGCTAACTCCCCTAATATTTTTATTCCTTTTCTTAGATCGACATCTAACGGTAATGCGCAGTTTAATCTTAAGTATTGATCAAATTCGTCGCTGTTTGAAAATAATGCTCCTGGTGCAATGTTAATGCCTTTTTGTAGTGCTAATTTTTGCAGCGTATTGGTCGACATATTACCGGGTAGCTTCACCCATAAAATGTACCCCCCTTTTGGTTGACTCAGTTGTGTGCCGTCAGGGAAGTGCTGGCGCACGGCCAGTGATATCTTTTCAATATTGTATTGGCAAGTCTGCCTAAGTTTTCGTAAATGTTTATCAAATTGTGCTGATTCTAAAAAGCTGCTTAATGCCAGCTGACTTAAAGATGAAGGTGAAAATGACGAAAATGTTTGTGCTTTAATGATACTTTTTAAAGCCTTACCAGGTATGCACCAGCCGATACGGATTCCGGGTGATAGGGTTTTTGAAAAACTTGAGCAGTACATGACGCGGTCATCCACATCGAATGTTTTTAATACCGTATTAATGGGTTGTGAAAACCCCAGTTCACCGTAGATGTCATCTTCTAAAATCATCAGGTCGTGACGTTGAGCTAGTTTATACAGTTGCTGTTGTTTCTCAGTGTTTAACGCAGCACCGGTCGGGTTACTGTAACGGGACGACACCGCAATTAATTTTATGGGCCACTGTTTTAAAGCAAGTGACAGTGCATCAAGGCTGATACCTGTTTGCGAGTCGGTGGGGATTTCAATGACTTTTAGGCCCTTTTGTTCAGCCAGTTGTAAAAAACCATAATAGCAGGGGCTTTCAATAGCAATGATGTCACCAGGGTGTGTACTGGCGGCTAAGCAAAGAGAGAGAGCCTCGGAACAACCTTGAGTGATCACCACTTGATTTTGGTGGCATTTAACACTGACTTCGCGCATGCGGGTAGCTATTTGTCGGCGAAGTGTTTCATAGCCTGGTGAAAAAATGTAATTGAATACTTGAGGGCTTTGGAATCGTGTTACTTTTTGAATGTGAGTTTGTAATGCCTTTTGCGGCATGTAACTGTCATGGGTAATGGCCGCCCCAAAATTTAATAAATCAGGTTGGTTCACAGCGTTTAACATAGACGAGATTAAATCACTCTTGCTAACTGTTTGAGGGATGCCGCCTTTTGATATAGGCGGTGGTTGTATTGGGTCGTTGGCACCTTCACGTACAAAATACCCAGACTGGGGGCGTGCACGAATCAGCCCTTGGTCTTCTAATAAACCGTAGGCCTGACTGATGGTGCTGATACTGACGGATTTTAATTGCGACAACTTACGCACGCTGGGTACCTTCTCACCAGGGGCGTAAATGCCTTGCTGAATATCGGCTGCCAGATCGCTGGCAATTTGTTGGTACAGGGTTTCCATAGTCAGGCTCAATATAAAACAAGGGTGCTGATCTAACACAGCATTCTTAGCATAATACAGAATCTGTAATGCCTTGAGGTACAGTTATGCATAATAATAGCAGTACAGTGAGTGAATTATCTAAACTGTACTGTTCTTAAGTCGATAGTTTGAATCTAAAAGAGATACAGTTAAGGCGCCACAATAACGACTCATTATAAGGAATGTGAGTCATGAATGTATCTAATGCACAGCGATTGCCCGGCACCAAGGCCACCAACACAGCCAGTGCGCCGCAAGGCCTGAAAAGCCTTGATACCGCAAAACGTAACAGCTTCACAACTTTACCCATGCTGCATGCATTGTTTGCAGTGATGTTATTCAGCTTAACCGCCCCAATGAGTCAAATAGCTCTAACGGCCTTCACCCCAGAATACATTGCCTTTATGCGCGCAGCCTTGGCGGGTGTGTGCAGCTTAATGCTGGCAGGCTACTTTGAATGGCAGCTGCCCAGCAAAGCGAATTGCATTAAATTATTAATAGGGGGCAGTGCGGTCACGCTGATTTTTCCTTACACACTGAGTGTGTCGTTAACGCAATTCCAAGCCAGCGACTTAGGCATAATATTAGCGGGCATCCCTTTGGTCACGGCACTGCTGGCTTCGCTAATATTTAAGGAAAAGCAAAACACTCTATTTTGGTTGTGCATTTTAGCGGGCACCGTTTTATTAATGGTATTTACTGCAAGGCAATCTAGTGGGCAAATAAGCTTCAGTCGCCACGGTTCGGTATTTGCCATGTTACTAGCTGCAGGTATTGGCTACAGCCTTGGTGGTCAGGTGGCCAAATCCATCGGTGGTTTTAAAACCATTTGCTGGATGACCATATTTTATCTTCCCATAGCATTATTAGGGGTGGGATATGAAGCGGCCAATAATACACAAAGCTTTACACGCGAGCATACCGATGCAGTGTTGGCATTGTTGTATTTATGTTTTATCAGCCAATGGATAGGCTTTCACTTTTGGTACGGTGCAATGGCCAAGGTGGGTATAGCCGCTGCAGGCCAGGTGCAATTATTACAGCCCTTTTTTACCTTGTTGTTTGCCGTACCTTTATTAGGAACGGTTTTGAATTTTGATCAGTTTATATATGCAGGCTTGATTACTTGCACAGTGATCATAGCCATGAGGTATCGGAATTAGCAGTTGGGCTTAAATATGAGTGAAATATAATCAATAGGCTAATGTGGAAACACGTCATGCGGTGGCTCATTACATTGTGCCATCGCATGAAATGTTTTATGGGGAGTAGGGCGTGAAACTCGGGCAGGCACATTTGCCAAAATTGCCTGTGTACGACATGATACGTGGCTTTCAAAAGTGAGCAGGGCAAACACGCCCTTTAAAGCGTCAAGTGACGGCGGATTATATTATTCGATCACGCGACATAGAATAAACTGTTAGGTAAGCGTATGAAGTCAGAATTGGATATTCATCCATACATAGAATGGTATCTTGAAAATTTACAATACAAAGATAACCTGCTGACTTTAACTATTGAAGAAAGTGAGAGGATGTCAGGTGCTTTAAATGAGTCCAAAAAATATTTAGTTGTGTTTACGGACACGGTTTTATTTCAAAAGTATGATGAAGCCGATCATTTTGAAAATTGTTTTAAGAATCGGGAGGATGGAATAATTGGAAAATATAGTTCATCGAGTTTACTAGATTATCTTAAGAGAGATACTTTGCTTTTTGATATAGAACCTGGAAATCTAGAGCATTACTCGATAATAACCTCGAATGAGTGTTTCCATGTGATTACTCGGAAAGCGCCTAAGGTAATAAATGTTACCTAACAATATATTTAACCAATGCCCAGCAAGCTGGGCTGGTCTCGCTCGCCGGTTGTGGTAAGTGTTAAGTAATATATTGAAGAAAGACGTCCTACAAAGAATTTTAAAGTCTTGTAGAAAAATTAGACCATTTAAAAGTACAGGCTAGTAGAGGAATGATTTTGAACAGAAGAAATTTTTTATTAGGAACACTTGCTGGTGGCTGCCTTATTGGTGGTGGGGCATGGATTGGGATCGAGCCATATGATGAGTCTTTAAGCATTGATACGGCTCTGGCCAAGCTAGATAAATTGATGCTTCAAAATCCGTCAACTATGGGCGAATGGAGCCTTTACAAAATATTTATACATTGCGCTCAAAGCGTTGAATATTCCATGACAGGTTACCCTGAACATAAATCTGATATTTTCAAACATACCGCTGGAAAGGCCGCATTTTTACTGTTTAGTTCAAAAGGAAAGATGACTCATTCACTGAATGAAGCCATTCCAGGGGCTCCAGAGTTTTCACTTGAAGCGAATGTTGCAATGGCATTTGAGCGCTTTAAAAAATCGTTAATGGACTTTCAGCAATATAAGGGGGTTTTAGCGCCACATTTTGCCTATGGGGCATTATCAAAGTTGGAATATGAAGCAGCTCATGTGATGCATTTTAATAATCATTTACAAGAAATTAAGATTGCCGCCAAGCCAGTTTCTTGATTGTCTATGTTTACTTTTTTAGGTATTGCTACCGTGTTAAATGCTGAATTGTCATTGTAATCACAATTCAGCCACACCAACTCGATTGATGACATTCGATCCCAGTGTGATGCCATGGCTGATATTTATCCTTCATTGAATTCATCGTTAGCGCTCAATGGCGAACGCCATTTAAATGCAACGCATTCCATCAGGTTTGGCGTCAAGAGTATCCTTTCTCAGAGCTGCATGGTGGCGCGCCTAGCTGACTGATATCCACTTTAGTATTAAAGAAAGCGTAATGTTGAAAATGCCGCTTTAATTCTCTAATACAATTTTTCCAATCATGGTGCCTTGCTCAATAATGCTGTGAGCATTAATTATGTTTTCTGCTGTGATTGGGCCTAAGTTTTTTGTCATGGTGGATTGTATTTTACCGTTGTCTAATAGCTCGGCTACCTTGTTTAATATGTGATGCTGTTTAATCATGTCTTCGGTTTCAAAGCGGGCACGGGTGAACATGAGTTCCCAGTGCAGGCTGACGCTTTTCATTTTAAGGGCTTGAACGTTTAGTGGGGCGGTGGGGTCGTCGATTAAACAGATTTTTCCCTGTGGTTTTATCACTTCTACGTAATCATCAAAATGTTGGGCTGTGTGGGTTAGGCTGGCAATGTGGCTTACTTGCTTTATGCCAATGGCGTTTAGTTGCGCTTGAATGCCGCCGTCTTTTTGTGCGTGGCTAATAACATGGTCAGCCCCCATTTTTTTGCACCAGTCTTGGCTTTCGGTACGACTGGCGGTGGCGATAACCGTGGCTTCAGGGCATAGAGCTTTTGCTAATTGAATCATGATGCTGCCAACACCGCCGGCTGCGCCCACAATCAATAGTGTGGGTGCCGTTTTAATATAATGGTTGCGGTGATCAATGGTTAGGCGATCAAATAACATTTCGTAGGCGGTGATGGCCGTTAACGGTATGGCTGCTGCAGGGGCCTTTCCAATCTTTTTTGGAGCAAAGCCCACGATGCGTTCATCGACCAATTGGTATTCGGCATTCGAGCCACTGCGGCCCACATCACCTGCGTAAAATACGACATCACCCACTTTAAATAGACTGGTGTCATCACCAATGGCTTGCACAGTACCCACCGCATCAAATCCCAGTACCTTAGGTTCACCTTGCTCTGGCAGGGCCCTTAAGCGAACTTTGCAATCAACAGGGTTGACGCTTATGGCTTCAATTTTAACCAGTAGGTCGCGACCAGTAGCAATGGGAGTATCCAGTGTGGTTTCGAATATGGCGTTTTTTTGATCAATGGGCAAGCTGTGATTAAAGACGATGGCTTTCATAAATGGCGGACCAATTGGGTGTTGTGAGTAGAATTTCATTTATTGTACTGGTATCCCAGCCACAAGGCGATAAAATGGCCCTACGTTTAGTTTCTATCGAGATTACATTGTGACCACACTGTCTGCTGAACAAATTTTAGAGTTAGATCAAAAGCACGTATGGCATCCATATTCGTCATTTGCGTCTCCACTGTTGCCGTTTCCGGTAGAAAGCACCAATGGGGTTCGTATAAAGCTTAAGGATGGCCGAGAGCTAATTGATGGCATGGCGTCTTGGTGGTCGGCGGTGCATGGTTATGGCCATCCCAAACTAAAAGAAGCCGCGCATAAACAAATAGATACCATGAGTCATGTGATGTTTGGCGGTTTAACCCACGAGCCCGCAGTAACCCTTTGCGAAAAGCTGGTAAAAATATCGCCACAAGGTTTAAACAAAGTATTTATCAGTGACAGCGGATCGGTCGCGGTTGAAGTGGCCATTAAGATGGCGTTTCAATATTGGATCAGCCAGGGGCAGGGGTCTAAAAATAAATTATTAACCGTTAAAAATGGATACCACGGTGACACCTTTGCCACCATGGCAGTGTGCGATCCGGTTAATGGCATGCACCACATGTTTGACCAAGTATTAAATAAACATATTTTTGTAGAAGCACCTCAACCGGCTATTCATAGCCAACTGGATGCTGAATTTAAAGAAGCACACATTCAGTCTTTAAAAGATCAATTACAAAACAACCATGAGCACATTGCGGCCTTGATACTTGAGCCCATTGTTCAAGGGGCAGGGGGCATGCGTTTTTATCACCCAGATTATTTAAAGCGCGCTCGTGAACTGTGTGATGAATTTAATGTGCTGTTAATCGCCGATGAAATCGCTACGGGATTTGGTCGCACCGGAAAAATGTTTGCGTGTGATCATGCCAATATCAGTCCTGATATTTTGTGCGTGGGCAAAGCATTAACGGGTGGCTTTATGAGCTTGGCGGCCACCTTGTGTACCGATAAGGTAGCCAAGGGTATATGTGACGGTGAGGCCGGTGTGTTTATGCATGGCCCTACGTTCATGGCCAACCCATTAGCCTGCTCAGTGGCCAACGCCAGTTTGGATATTTTAATGACGGGTGAATGGCAGCAACACATTAAGCGCATTGAATCAGGACTAGAAAAAGGATTTGCCCCAGTAAAAGGCTTACCCCAAGTGGCTGATGTAAGGGTGATTGGTGGCATTGGTGTGATTGAATTAGTCGAGCCAGTGCACATGCCGACAGTACAACCTATGTTTGTAGATGAAGGGGTGTGGGTGCGCCCGTTTGGTAAAAATGTTTATGTTTTACCACCGTATGTGATCAGCGATGATGATCTAGCATTTTTATGTCAGGCCATGGTTAACGTAGTTAAAAAGCTTTAGTTAAAAACCTTTAGTTAAAAGTATAGAGTTATGCAGGGTTATATTAGCGCCGTGGGCACGTAATACACCTATAAGAAATACGTTGTAAAATCGCACTGAAATACTTGGGTGTTTTACAGATAAATTTTGGTTGTTATTAAATGAAAAAAAATCACGTGAGCATCGGTTTAATCAACCCTAAAGACGCTCAAAATGTTGGCTCGGTTTTACGAGCCATTGGTTGCTATCAAGCAAACGATGTTTACTTTACCGGCAGTCGTTACGAGCACGCGCTTAAGCATAATACCGATACGCATAATGTCGCTAAAAGTTCATTGATATCCAAAGTGGATACTATGACTGAAGCGCGTGATCAACATATGCCCAAGGGCACTAAGATAGTGTGCGTTGAATTAGTCGAGGGTGCCATTCCATTACCTGAGTATCGGCATCCTGAAAATGCGCTATATGTATTTGGGCCAGAAGATGGCAATTTAAAACAAGCCATTGTCAATCAAGCCGATGAGGTGGTGTATATTCCAACGGTAGGGTGCATGAATCTAGCCGCAACAGTGAATGTACTGCTTTATGATCGATTGGCAAAAACTAAAAATGTAGAAGCGTCTGACGAGTTAATTCGAGACAGTAGAGATAACAATAATCACCTTAAGGTGAAGTCTTAATCATTAAGATTAATTGACTCGTTTTTAGTGTACGCCACTATATTTTTTAATCATCATGATTTATGAAAGAATTGAAACTGTTTATGGGTTGAATAATTAATCTGTATAATTGTTTATTATCTTTTGAATAGTGCCGTCTTTGTGCATCCGTTTTATTTCTCGATTAAAGCTTAATATGAAACCTGCTAAATTTGGGTATAGGGCTGTATTAAGAGACGTGCCTAGATAGGTGTGGTCATTCCTGATTTTCAGTATTTCAGTCACCGTATTTTCTGAAACTTGTAGAGTTTCAGGAAGATTTTTCAATTCAAACAATATAGACAATTGATCATTTACATAGCAATCTAATTGGTTGTTAAGAATGTGTCGAAATATTGGAATAGCTCCTGAATATTTTTCTAGAATAATGGTGCCATTCTCTTCAGCTTTACTTATCTCGTTACCCATTAAAAACCCATTATGAATGCCGACTCTTAAGTTCCTGAAGTCTTCAGGAAAGGAATTACGAGGACGAGTGAGTACGCGTTTATGGCAGAATATGGATACGCTTTCTAATAATATGGGCTCTGAGTAGCCTAAATAGGGTCGCTTAATGGGTCGTTTATACGCACCTATAACAATAGGTGAGCGATTTCTTTTAACGGTATACAGTGCACGCTTCCATGGCATAGGAGAAATATTGATATTGTAGTCAGGTAATTGCTTGCCTATGTGAGTCACTATTTCAGTGTAAATGCCTGCACTTTTACCGTCTTTAATGTAGCTGTAAGGTGGGTAGTTAATATCTGAGACCATATTGATATTAATGACGCTACTGTCAGCTTGGGCAGCGAGTGGTTGTAAGGTTAAACAAATAAATAGATAAGTACTGAATCGAATCATTTAATCGCTCACAGGTATATTGACCGATATGCCGACTTAAGCGGGTGATTACTTAATTTCAATAACATTATAAGTAAGCCAAATTAGTGGTAGTTGGGGTGTAATGTTATCTATTCAGTGTAGTGTAATAAGTTGGAATTTAAGGGTTGGAATCAGAATGTTTTGCTATAAAAAGATTACCTAATAAGCGTGACAGTGAGCGTTAGAACTGGGTTCTAGCGCTCACCTTTACTGGTGTGTTATCTGATTAAATTGATTTAAAGTTTAACGATTAACTTTCCTTTATTTCCCCCTGTAAATAACAGATTAAGACCTTCCATTGCGCTTTCTAAGCCATTAATAACATGGGCGCGATGCTTAATCTTACCCTGCATTACGTAAGGGGCTAGTTTGCCTATTAACGCTGGCACTTCTCCAAAATGGTCTGGCATGGCAAAACCTTGAACCGTGATGCGTTTTTTAATCAGTGGCATCCAGTTAGGGCCGGGGCGTGGGTTTGCTGACTGGTAATCTGCAATCATCCCGCACACTGCGATGCGTCCATGGGCGTTCATTCGTTCAAATATCAATTCCTGTATTGGTCCGCCTGTATTTTCATAAAATACGTCAATGCCATCAGGTGTAAGCGATGCCAGTTGACCCTTAAGATCATCAGACTTGTAATTAATGGCCCCATCAAACCCTAGCTCGTTAACAATCCAATCGGCTTTTTCATCGCTGCCCACGATTCCAATCACATTCAAACCGTCGGCTTTGGCTAATTGACCAACAATAGAGCCCACAGATCCTGCAGCACCTGTCACAACGATGGTTTCACCAGACTTAGGCTTACCTATGCCATATAGGCCTTGTGTGGCTGTAAGGCCGGGTAATGCAAAAACACAAAGAGCGGTAAGTGCATCAACACCGCTTTGAAGTTTGTTAAAGCCCTTACCATTGCTAACAATGTATTCAGCCCACCCAGTCATGCCCATGACCAAGTCACCAACAGAGAATTTTGGGTTATTAGATTCAATGACTTCGCACAAACCACTGGATCGCATTACCGTGCCTAAATCAACTGGTGGAATGTAGCTGTCTGTGGCCGGGCTCATCCAGCCCAGCATGGCTGGATCTAATGACATATGGGTTTGTTTAAGCAAAACTTCACCTTCGCCTGCCGTTGGTATCTCTTTTTTAACCACTTCAAACATGTGTGAGCCCACAGGATTGGCGTCAGGGCGTTTAATTAAATTGATTTCAGTGTATTGCGCCATTGTAGATTCCTTTAGCGTGTATTACAGATGTGGCCAATGATGGGCAGGGGCCAACTTAATATTTATCGTGAAAAGATCGTAGCACACTGACAAAAACCCAACATGACCAGTGAGGTCAAGTGAGATTCTGATATCAGGATTAATGATAATAATGCTCTATATAGACCTCGTGTTTTGAATTGAGAGCATCGGAACTGTTACAAAAGTGTGGCATAGTACTTCTACTCTTAACCATGATCAGTGATACGTAATGCATTTTTTTATATTTGGGCTGAAGGTTTTACTCAGTTCTGGCTACCGTAAATTTATTTTGATACCGCTAGCAGCCAATGCGGTTTTGTTTGTGGTATTTGCTTTCACGTTATTTAGTTTCTTGCCAAGCAGTTTAAAGTGGCTGATTAGTTGGATTCCTGATTGGCTTCCTTTTATGGAATGGATCATATATTCCATAGCCGGATTCATCTTTTTATTGGTTTACGGCATGAGTTTTAGTGTTATTACCAATATATTTGCGGCACCATTTAACGGGCTGTTAGCCGAGAAGATACAGCGCGATGCAGGTCTGAATATTCCAGAAGAGTCCATGAGGAGTGTTGTGTTGCGGACCCTCGCCCGTGAAGTGAAAAAGCTGATGTACTTTATTGGTTATGGCTTACTTGTCAGTGGTGCTTTATTTTTACTCACGTTTATTCCATTGGTTAATCTACTCGTACCAGTATTAGCTTTTATTTGGTTGTGCTGGTGTTTAGCCATTCAATATTTGGATTACGCCGCAGATAATAATCAACAATCGTTCACTCAGTTGAGAAAAGACGCAAAAAGGCCTTGGATTTCAACGTTTGGATTTGGGGCGCTTGTTTCTTTCTTATTGATGATTCCTGTCGTAAATATATTTGTGATGCCTGCGGCCGTAGCGGGTGCAACCCTTATGTGGCTAAAAAAGATTCACAAGCCGGATGCTGACTTTGATATGGAACACATTTTTGAAGAACCAAGGCAACTTGAAAATAAGGGCTAAAGGATTGAGCCTATATAAATGAAGAACTTGATTGTGGCAGCAATAAAAAAGGAGCTTTAAGCTCCTTTTTCTATGTTTACTAATTGTATTTTTAATTATTAAGTGGCATTAGTGGCATTAGTGGCATTAGTGGCATTCGATTCTTGCGTGTCTACCGCTTGATCCGAAAGGTTAAAGCGATTAGATCGAACAAGGCTAGAGAAATCGTTGAATCTAACACCGTTGTCCTTTAATACTGGATATACCTTTTTAGCCACCATTTGACGCAAGTAGAATGGTTGAGATACAACAAAGTGGTGAAGAGTATGGGTTGCACCAAAATTAAAGCTAAATAGTTGAACAGGTAACAGGCTCCAGTGATTCATCACTTGGCATTGTTTTAATAGTGAATCCACATCGCCGTAATAGTGCATCAGTGTAGTAATGTTATGTAAGCAAAGTGCTCTTAAAGCATTGGGTAATATCCAAACAACAGCCGTAATATTTAAAAAATCAACGGCAGTTAATAACAGCTCAGGATAAACAACGGTGATTTGCATTTGATTAACCGCAAAGTCAAAGCCATGAAATGCCACAAAGCTGTAAAGTAATGCCACAAACATGTGGGCTAAAGGGGCTCCCTTTAAGACAAAAGCAAAATAATTATAATCTTTCATTCCGCGTAATTCTTTTTGTCTTAAACTGATGGATAAAAAGCCATCCAGAGAAATTAATAAGCGTTTCCAACCAAACTGCATTCCGTTACCAATTACACGTTCTTCAATGTCATCTTCAGTGCCTGAAGTTTTATGATGATTAAAGTGGATAGATCGGCGATACCAAGGGTTAACTGTATTGGGGCGCATGATCCAAACAATGGCCATCATCATATTGTGAATAAAGGCATTTTTACGAAAATATAGGCGGTGGATTAAATCGTGTTCAATTTCATGTGATATAGAGGCAAAGATAGTTGCCACGATAATGCACATCCACGCAGGAATAAGGTCATATAAATAAGCCGCACCGGTGGCGATCATGCCAGCAAAAGCCGTTAGGCAAATGATTAAGCCCAATGTATTTTGATGATTCAAAATCGGGTATTTAGCTTTTAAAAGGCTGTCTTCTTCGCGAATAGCCTGTTGTATGTTTTTTATACGCTGAGTATCGGCTGCAGTGAGTTTATTCACAGGGATCACTTTTTATTATTGTTTTTAATTATGCATACATACTATCAAGGGTTTTTTAGAGGGTCTGTATTTATTAGTGGTACAACTCAATTAAATCAAGCGTACCAGTTTGATTGTCTGACAAGTTTTTAGATTAATATGGCGAACTGTCTTAAAAAGAGAAAGAATGTCTTTTTATGACAGGCAAAGGAATGCCGGTTGATTAGGTAGAAATCATGAGGGATGCTTTGTAAATATTAGACCCACACGACCCTTGTCTCGCTTACCATCTGGGACATTAACCATAGATTTTGTAATTAGAGTCAGACCAAATGATTCACATAAGTGGATTAGCTCAGGTATGGGGAAGGCATCATAGAAAAACTCAACGCCAAACATCAAATCTCTAAAAGGTGGGATGTCGGTTTCTGAACCGCCACTGCTTAAAATAATAGGGGTATTCACTTTCATGGATTTTGCCATTTTTTCAATGGCTTTGGCTTGTTGAATTCTAGGGATATGAAACAAGACATCCCAACAGACAATACCGCCCAAGGTATGATTATTCGAAAACCTTTGTACATCAAACTCTTCTATCTCGGCTTGTTTAAAGTTTGCGTTAGGAATATTGCGCTGAGCTTGTTTCAATAATTGAGCTGAGCGGTCGACACCATGAATGTTAAAGCCTTTTTTAGACATTTGCTTGGCGATAGGGTTTCCCGATCCACAACCAATATCAAGCACGGTTGATCCAGGTGCCGTCAAACTAAAAAACTGGTTAAACAGCAGTTGGTCTTTTTCAGGCAAGGCTGTGCGCATTTTTGCCCAGTGTTTATCGATTAAGTCGTAATCAGCCTTGTAGTCGAGTGTTTCATCTTTGCTATTTTGATTATTTAGCATGAGCTTCCATTCATTTTGCCGTGAATATTAAGGTGTTATTTGAAGTTAAAGCTAATATTTAATAAGAGTCGAACACTACTAAATAACTATAGGTTTTAACAATTAATTCAATTAAAGCGATTTGATCTAATGCTGTGCGAAAATTTAGCTAAAGTCCTGCTAATAGGGGTCGTTATAGCTGTATACCAATCATTTACTGTCCAAAAAACTTAACGGCCAGGGCAGGCTGCACTGAGGTGAGCCATGTTTTCATTTAACTCTACGTTATTCAATAATGCATCATTGTATTCGCAACCTGGTCATGCGCGTTCTGCAGGGCAGGAACAAACGGATCAAGACCGTTTTGCACATCAGCGCCTAAGCCAATCCCTTAAAGAGAATGCAGGGGTCGATTTACCTCCGGAAAAGAGTGTTAAAGAAAACGAATCTGTTTTCGATGTTGAGGCCGTAATTGATACGGTTATGAAGCACGTATCGAATCGTATTGACCAAGCTCGCAGCAATGGCGCCAGCGAGGAAGATCTTCAAGGAATGTTTGATTCTGCACGAAGTGGCGTTGAAAAGGGCTTTAGTCAGGCAAGAGAGCAAATAGATGCGGTTGATAAGCTAAACGAACCGTTAGCTGAAAAAATTAATTCAGCAGAAGAGGGTATTTATAAAGGCATAGATGACTTAGCCAGTGGGACCTTTCAGTCGGACTCGGTTGATATTACGCCTCGCAAATTAGACAGTGTTGAATATGCAAAGTCCTATGAGCGCACAAAAAACAGTTTTGAATTTGAAGTAACCACTCAAGAAGGCGATGTGGTCAAAATAACAGCCATGAGCGATAAAGCCTCATATCAAGAGGCTTTGCTTGCCCAAAGTGGTGGTAGTGAGTTGTATTACAATTACGGTGAAGAAAACAACCGTTCAGGTTTTAACCTTCAAGTGAAAGGCGATTTAAGCGAATCAGAAATGGCGGCTCTTGAGGACCTGATGGCGCAGGTGAACGAACTTGCAGAAGAATTCTATACAGGGGATCTAGGAACTGCGTTTGATATGGCCATGGATTTAACCAGTGATGCGGACCAAATAGCTCAGTTTAGCCTAGACCTTAAGCAAAACTTCATGAGTCAGACAGAATACGGTTCAATGAGTGGCGACGCGTTGACTAACTACGCAAAACCGCCATTACCAAAAGGTCTTGCTGAGCCATTAGCTGACTTTGCCCAGGGAGTGAAAGAAGCCTACGATAAGGCAAATCAATTCCAGAATCCTCGCTCTTTATTAGATAATTTATTTGATCAAATGGATCAGCAGGCAAAAATGCCTGAACTACTGCAGCCAATGCTGGATTCATTAAACAGCTAATATTGATTAAAACAGATGAAACGGGGAGCAAACTAAGTTTGCTCCCCGTTTTTTATTGGACCTCATCATGCTAAAGTCTCTGTTTTGTAAACCAGTGTCTGCAAAATGGGAAGATTGAGTGTCAGATTCGCTACAACTAGAGTTATTGGGAACCTCGGGTTGTCACTTATGTGATATTGCCGAGAAAATAGTAAGAAGGATTGCACCGCCACTGGGTGCCAAAGTGAAATTGGTTGATATCGCTGACAGCGATACACTTGTGGAACAGTTTGGAATGAGTATCCCAGTGTTACGATATTCTAATGAGCAAACATTGTGTTGGCCATTTGACGAACAGCAGCTGATTCATTGGTTAGAGTCCTTGTAAGGGTTCTGCAATGGGTCTTAAATTAAAAGAATAATATTAATTAGTATTAAGGAGCAGTCGAGTGTTACAGCGACTCATTTTAGCAGTATGTTTGGTTTCAATAGCAGCTTGTAGTGGTGTTACTAGAACACCTGATGAGCAAGCCATTAGTTATGCATTAGTCAATGACGTGACTGTGCGTAAATTAAAAGATGAATGCAGTAAAGTCAGTGTGGCGGCTAAGCAAGCTGCGTGGCGTGGTTACCGCAGTTGGTGGAAGCGTAATGCACCATTGGTAGAAGCGGCAGATTATGGGCTTAGCTATAACGTTGTAACGCTAAGCAATGATCGCTTAGAAACAGGTGCTCGTTACGCAATGGGTTTAACCTTTGATATCGTGGCTGAAGCAGAGCAGCATGTAGAAGAATTATTAGACGGTGGTGATGCTGAAGATACCTGTATTGATGTCATGGGTGAGTATCGCGATGGCTCTATGGATCTAAGAGAAGACAGTGACATGTACCCTCTATTGGTTAGGCTTCAACAGCAAAATGATGCTAAAGGCGAAGACCACTTTTTAAACATTGGTAAAATCCAAGAAAAGAAAAACAAAAAGTTTTCTCGCAGTGCATATGTTGTAGAGCGTTTAGTTAAGCGCGAAGGCTGTATTAAACCAAAGGTTCGTTCATTAAAAGCAGATGGCCCTAATGAAGTATTAGAAGCCACCTGTGCAGATAAATCGTTTATGTTAGTACGTTGTGAATGGCGTAATTGTACGATTCAAAACTGATTTAAGGTCCTTTGAATGTAAAAAACCAGAGCTTGCTCTGGTTTTTTTATGGAAACAATAAAGTGATATAAGAGCGGGCTATTCATTGTTGAAATAGAACAGTGATTACCAGTAATTATTAAAGATCAATTTAACAGTATGCAATACACTCGATCAAATGATGATGATTTATAAATACGTCAAAGCTTAAGGTGGATAAATGAAGTTTAATAAACTGGGCAATACTGACATAGACGTCAGCTTGATCTGCTTAGGTTCCATGACCTGGGGGCAGCAGAACAGTGAAGAGGATGCCCATGCACAGCTAGATTATGCATTGTCTAGAGGTATTAACTTTATTGATACGGCAGAGATGTATCCAGTACCGCCCACAAAAGACACTCAAGGTTTAACCGAGTCTTATATAGGTACTTGGTTGAATAAACGGGGCAAGCGCGATGATATTATTCTGGCAAGTAAGCTGGCGGGTCCTGCAGACTGGCTTAGTCATATCCGTGGCGGGCCACGATTAACAGCGGATCAAATCAATCAAGCCATAGAAACAAGTTTGGCTCGGTTACAAACAGATTATTTAGATTTATACCAACTACATTGGCCTGACCGCCATACCAACTACTTTGGACAGCTCGGATATGAAGAAAACAATCAAGAGCAGCAGACTCCACTAGATGAATCCATTAAAGCCTTAGATGACTTGATCAAAGCAGGAAAAATACGTCATTGGGGTTTCAGTAATGAAACACCTTGGGGGGTTATGAAAGCATTGGCCATTTGTGAGAGAGATGGCTTTGCCAAGCCGGTTTCTATCCAGAACCCCTACAATTTACTTAACCGCAGTTACGAAGTGGGTATGGCTGAAATATCGCACAGGGAATCTGTGGGGTTGCTGGCGTATAGCCCGTTAGGCTTTGGTATGTTGACAGGTAAATACATTGATCGTCAGCCAGAGAAGGCTCGGTTAACCTTGTTCGACCGGTTTACACGTTATACCAATCCAGAGTCAGTACAAGCAACTAAAGAATATTCAGAAGTAGCTAAGCGATTTGGATTAAGTCAAACAGAAATGGCTTTGGCATTTGTGAATAATCAGCCGTTTGTCACAAGTAATATCATTGGTGCCACGACCATGGAACAACTTAAGGAAAATATTGATTCTATTGATACAGTTTTAAGTGATGATGTACTAAAAGCTATATCAGGTGTGCATCAAGTGCACCCGAATCCAGCCCCTTAATCAACCATATAAACGATGCTAATAGATACAAGGTAGCTGTTCAGTATCTATTGGTTTGCTTCCCGTTATTAGGCTTCAATTCATATGTCATGCTTCATACGAAATCATGATTTGATTTCGCCCATTATCTTTTGCCTTGTATAGTGCTTCATCTGCCCGCCTCATTAACTCTGTACGGGTTAAGTTTGAAGAAGGGTCCCAATGTATTAAACCAGCACTGGTTGTTACTCGGGATTCGATAGATGAGGACTTATGCGGGATATTTAGCTGATAAACAGCCTGAATGATACTTTCTCCCCATGCTTCACTGTCATCGCTGGTTACATCGTATTTTATTAGAATAAACTCTTCTCCGCCAAATCGAATGCACCGATCTAATGGGTGTTTTTTCATGTTTAAAAATGTGTGGGCTACTTTAATCAAACATTCGTCACCACTGAGGTGTCCATAGCTGTCATTGTATTGCTTGAAGTAATCGATATCAGCAATGGCAATTGCTATGCTTTTATTTTCTTGTCTAGCTTGTTTGAGCAGTTCAATAAAGTTTTCATCAAACTTGTGTCTATTTTCAGCACCAGTTAGCTGATCGGTTAATGCCAATTGTTTTAAAAACTCAGTTTTGTCAAAAATGATACGTCGCTGCTTATCAAAATTTATACTATGTATTAGACCTGCAATATTAATACTGGATAGATATATCCCGCTATGAATGTAATAGCTTGCATCATGTTTTGTATAATAAAGGTATACAAAGTAGCTAAATATTAAAGTGATACCGATGATGAGCTTTTGAATTGAAAATATATTGGGTAAAAAGTACACCGCCACTAGGCAAAGCATGATGCTATTGATCTCGAGTGTTTTACCTAGTGAAAAGAACTTCCAATGTAAGGCGACAATAGTCATGGATGTTATTAGGCAGGATAGGGTAACTAATAAATCTTGAGAAATACTAGGCTTGGTTTTAAAGCTGTATATAAACGTCAAAAGTATGATTGGCGTGGTGAATGAAAACCGAATGAACAGCACTTCATTAAGTTGGGGGTGATTTAAGCCAAGACTATCTAGGTCCCACCATGCAAAAAGTGCTAAAACTAAAAAGGTGGCTAAAGCCACATAACGGGATGTTACCACGTGAGCATCATTGAAATGTTGCTTGAATAGGGTGTCTGCAGAGGGCTGCTTGTGAGTGGCGTTCATTGATCGCGACTCTTTCTCAAAAAAAAGACCATTTAATCAGTGTAGATCAAAATGGCCTTTTATTAGAAAAATGCTGTGCTAGATCGCGTTTTAGTACTGGTTATTTACCATGTGAGTAATGCGCTGTTGTGCTCTATGGGCTTGCAGGCTTTTAGGAAACTCATCAATAACTTTGTTAAAAAAGAATCTCGCTTGCTTCATGCTTCTTTCTTTGTTGTGCGGGCTCATGTAAATCAACCCTAATTGGTACAGGGATTTGGCTTTAATCGAGTCACTTGATCCGGGATTTTCATAGACGGTGGCGTAAACACCATTTGCATCTTCTAAGCGACCATCGCGAATCGCTCTTTCGCTCATGGGGGTTAAATCTTGGTCAAATACCTGAGTGGATTTACTTAATAAGCGTGTTCTGTCAGCACGAGCGACAATTTGCTCAGGCGTTAAGTGAAGTGTGTGCTTTTTACGGTCTTGAATGATTTTCAAACGATCTTGAATGCGTTCTTGCAAGATGCTGTATGGAAATTCGATAAGGTGGCGTTGAAAATACAATTTAGCTTTATCATCATCACGTTTATGGTTTAAGCGGTTCATATACAATAAGCCAACTTGATATATCGCAATGCTTTTCATGTCTTGGCTATAGTCGTCTTTTCCATAACCCAGTAGGTAGGTTTCAACTACTTCGTCAGTCTTTTTATCAACGATGCCTTTTATTGAGAAACTTAATAGGTCGGGTTCTTCATCTAACGCGGCGGCCGCGACAACGCGTTGGTCTTGCTGGTATTTCACAAATTCATGATTGCCCATTCCGGCAGCCACAAATGGTGTTGCTGGTGAGCAAGCCCAAAGGCTAAGAAGAATACTTGAGAGTAAAAATAATTTAATGACTTGCATGGCCACCATCCTTATGACAATTCTAGATACGATGGCGTGGAGTTTACTTATGAAAATTCCCTATGCAAGGTGTTAGATCAAGAAATGTTTGATAATGTTTTTAATGGCGCATTGTTACGGAAAACCAGAATGAATTCACTGCCATAAGGTTGTGAGTTTGATTCATTAGCCTTTAAAAAATGGCCATCTTAAGTAAATACCGTACTGCTTGGGACTTATGTACTCCTTGTAGCGCATATCCTGCAGAATACGCTTATATTTTCGTTTATGGCGTTTTGCTAGGTGCTTATTTTGAAAAATTGTAAAATGATACTTACGTGGGCTTGGCATGAGTATCGCTAAAAATGCACCTTGAGCAGCGTTAAGCTTTTTTGGTGTGGTATCAAAGTAGTATTTAGCCGCGGCGTGAATACCATATATGTCAGGTCCAAATTCAATTAGATTTAAATACAGCTCTAAAATTTCATTCTTAGTCAGTGATTGCTCTAATCGTTGAACACTGATTATTTCCTTTAGTTTTCGGTAAAGATTTTTACTTTCAGTTAAATAAATATTTTTTATGGTTTGCTGGCTGATTGTACTTGCTCCAAAGCTCCATTCGCGACGCTTAATGTTTTCACCAAGTGCATTGATCAGGGCGTCATAATCAATGCCTTTGTGGCTAAAAAAATCACCGTCTTCACTCATAACAATGGCGTACAGTAATTCACGATTAATGTGATCAATGTTTGTCCATTTATAGGGGGCAGGAGGTTTAGCATCCTGTAACCGCAGTTCAACTCTAGACTTGGTATCCGTGACAGCGCCTTCAAAGCCTGTTTGCTCAAAGTGCGGCAGGCTATCTAAAACGGATAAAGTTGTAATGCCTAGCGCGATTAACGCAATCCAAACTAGAGCCCCAGTGAGTAGAAATACGGTTTTAGCTAAACGATAAGGGCTGATAATTAGCCGAATGATGCGATTGCGCAGTCTTAACCAAGGATTCACCTCAAGGTCATTCAAGTATTCATCCTTGATGTGAAACATATCGCTAATCCATATTGAACAGTGGAGTTCTGTAGTGGTGTGAAATAAGGTGATAGAAAATAACGAAAACGCTTAAGTAATGCCAGTGGCATCACTTAATAACGTTTGTTAATTCACAGTGTGGGGCTACAAATTAGAGTGTTTAGATAAATGCGCCATTGCCGCAAGCGCATCAGGGTCACGCGCCTTTAATTTATTGGCGATTGAATGCTGAAAGAAATAGTGAAAATCTTTTCGATGTTGCACGCTGTACAAACAATCATCCCCAGGGAGAACGGGTGTACTGTGTACATCATCTTCTTCAACAGCCATGGCGAGTACACTTCCGTCGCTATATAAACGCCAACTATGAACCTCTTGTATGGTAAATGTTTCAAAGTGATCTTGAGTAAAAACAGCATGGGTTCCAATCATGTCAGGTATTTCTTGTACAACTTCGGTAGGGCTATTTGAGTCCGTAATGTAGTAGTGAGCGCTAGACTTTAAAAACTCAGATTTGTATCCTGGGGCTTCAAACAATACTTGCCCAGTAGTGGGGTCTAAATAGCCTTCCCAATGACCATTTAAAGGGTCTTTGAGTGAGCGACAAGGGACAATACGGTTTAGCCAAGGCACCATGCCATCAATCTGACCGTCATCCCATAAGGCCCAGCACAATACTTTTAAACTGAAAATTTGATCGCTGTTGTCATTGCTATACAACATTTCTATACCATCATTTTCAGGTATAACGCGGCTAATGTTCGATTGAACGGCTTTTTGGTGCTGCCTAAAATCAATAACTTCGGCATTTGTGGCCATATAAACTCCGGCTAAGTAACGACTGCTTCCTGCACTTAATTTAGAGTATAGGTGGGATTTGGAGGCTGCTTTGAATAGTTTTGAATAACCAACAAAGCCTTAATAGCCACAACATAGATTCTTGGCTATTTATGTGAATAAACTGGCTTTAAACTGAAATTATTTAAATTTAGTTATGTAATTGGGTGTGCGCTGAAATAGCTTTACCACTTACAAATCGAAGGCGAGTCAGTAGCAATACGGCGTTGACACTCAATCCAGCCACTAAGCCTATCCAGAAGCCTTCAGCCCCTAAGGGGGCTTCTTGGCTTAGGCCAAGATAATAGCCTAGTGGTAAACCCACTAGCCAAAAGGATATGACGGTGAGTACAAGTGTGGCCAAGGTGTCTTTATAGCCCCGAAGTGCACCCGCAGCGCCTATTTGAATGGCATCACTTAATTGATACATGGCCGCAAATATTAATAAGTGTGTCGCCAAGGAGACCACTGCAATATCGCTGCTATAGAGTGCCACGATAGGCTCTCTTAAAAACAGCAGAATGGCTGCATTCCCGCTAGAGAATAAAAGATTCACAATTAATGCGTTTCTCCAAATCCTACGGCTCTCAGTAGGATTGTTTTTACCTTGAGATTGCCCAACTAAAACGGTCAGGGCATAGGCAAGGCTCAACGGAACCATAAATAACAAAGATGATATGTTTAGCGTGATCTGGTGTGCTGCGACCACATCAGGGCCAAGGCGAGCTATCAATAAAGCGATGACACAAAAAACGCTGGTTTCAACAAATATGGCTAGGCCGATGGGCAAGCCAATAGATTGAATGTGCATAATGAATTTAAAGTCTGGTGCTGCAAAGTTTTTAAGAGGATTGGCAGACTGATGAAAACGGCTATAAATGGTAAATAACGCCAATGAGATCGTGGCAAGGTAAAAGATGATTAAACTGGCTAGGCCGCAACCGACACCACCCATGGGTTCGATGGGTCCGTATCCGAGAACAAATACCATATTAAGGGGAATATTCAGCAGTAATGAAATAACGGCGATTACGGTTACAGGCTTGGTCAGGTTAATGGCTTCATTGTAAGAGCGTAATGCTTGGTAGATGGCAATGCCTGGAAGGCTTAAAGCGATATAAAACAGGTAGCCTTCAGTAGGCGCCATGATTTCTGGCGTAACAGACATTAACTCCATGACAGGTCGCGTGGCATATATCAGTAATAACATACACGCCATGCCAATCACCAAGGATAGATATAGACCTTGTTGTAATACCTTTGCAGACGCGCGTTTGTTTTTAGCGCCTTTTGAGTGAGCGGCTAAGGGCGTGATAGCCGCCATAATACCTGCCACCATCAAAACAATTGGAATCCATATGCTACTGCCAACAGCAATGGCGGCTAAATCAACAGTACCTGCCATACCCGCTACAAGCGTATCTACTACGCCCATACCCGTCTGCGCTAACTGAGTACCTAGGATTGGTAGCATGAGCGCCAGCAGCGGTTTTGCTTGTCGATGAAAGCGTTTAATCATGAATCTATTCAAGTGGTAAAAATAAAAGATGGGGCTCTGGATACGCCGCATAGCTAAAGGCGCCAGTATCGGTGAAATACCTAGGAATGCAATATTTTAATCGTGTATTGAGCAAGGCTTCAAGCTTCATATAAAGGCATGCTTATTGGCTATAAACTGGCCGCATTGAGGAAGAACTGGTATAAAGCACATCTGCTGGTCAGTTGTAACAGGGTTATGCATAATTATTCGCAACTCATTGATATCTTTAATCAAAGCTTTAAAGAGCAATGGGGAACAGAGTTAGTTCGAGGGGCAGACGAGCCTATATACATTCCTCGCACCGCGTATTACCCCTATGATCGTGTTATCTTCGCTCATGGCTATTTTGCGAGCGCACTTCATGAAGTGAGCCATTGGTGTATAGCCGGAGATAAGCGACGACGTTTGACAGATTTTGGATATTGGTACAATCCAGACGGGCGAACTGAGCAGCAGCAACAAGAGTTTGAACTAGTAGAAGTTGAACCACAGGCTTTAGAATGGATATTTTGTAAAGCCGCTAACTTCAAATTCAGTGTCAGTCTAGATAATTTGAGTGGCGATATCAGCGCCGCAGCACAGACTGCACAAACCTTTAAAGACAAAATCTGGAAACAGGCCCAGCAATATTTATGCGATGGGTTACCCACAAGGGCCAAGATTTTTGTTGATGTATTAGCTGCGAATTACCGCAGTAACGAGCCATTAAGCTCAATTGAATTTAAACGGGAAGACCTATAAATGCCTATCGCATTGTTTAAGCGTTTGTTATCTAAGGAGCAGCCAAAGGCCGCCCCTAAACAAACAAAAGCACCATCTAAGAAAACCACTAAAGCTAAGCCAAAGTCATCTGGTCCAGCTAAAGATAAAAACAAGGCTGCAAAAACAGCCCCTAAAAAAGTCGTTGCCCCTTGGGATCCAGCTACGTTTAAAGTCGAGCCTGTAAAAGGTAAGGTTCGCTTTCATGACTTGAATCTAGATGAACGTATCATGCACGCTATATATGATTTAGGGTTTACCCACGCAAGCCCAATTCAAGCAGAAGCATTGCCAATTACGCTGGCGGGTCATGACATAATTGGTAAGGCTCAAACAGGTACGGGTAAAACAGCGGCTTTTTTAATCACTGTATTGCAAAAGCTATTAACCACCACTCCGGCTGAGCGTTTTTCAAGTGAGCCTCGTGCATTAGCATTGGCACCAACACGTGAACTTGCAATGCAGATAGCAGCAGATGCTCGTGAGTTGTGTAAGCACGCAGACCTTAATGTTGTTACGGTTGTTGGTGGTGTTGATTATGATAAACAGCGTGATCAACTACAAAACGGAGTCGTTGATATTTTAGTCGCGACCCCTGGCCGACTATTGGATTTTTTACAGCAAGGTACCGTTTATCTTGATCAGGTAGAAATGCTGGTTATAGATGAAGCTGACCGTATGCTAGACATGGGCTTTATCCCAGATTTAAAACGCATTATTCGAGCGACGCCAGAAAAGGCCATTCGCCAAACACAGTTGTTCAGTGCAACTTACCCTTATGATGTAGTGGCGTTAAGCGAAAGCTGGACTCATCACCCTAAGCAAGTGGAAATTGAACCAGAATCAGTGGCAACGGATACAGTTGATCAGAAGTTTTATAGCTTGCAGGTAACAGAAAAAGATAAGGTGTTGGTTCAACTTTTAAACCAACCCGATGTGAATAAAGCCATTATCTTTGGTAACCGTCGTGATACAACTCGTGACCTTGCTGACCGCCTAAATAGAATGGGTGTTAAGGCCATGTTATTGAGTGGTGAAGTGGCGCAGCAAAAACGTGTAAAAACATTAGAAAGGTTTAAGTCTCAAGATAATACGGTATTGGTAGCAACAGATGTTGCTGGTCGTGGTATCCACGTTGACGGCATTACTCATGTATTCAATTACAACTTACCCGATGACCCTGAAGATTACGTTCACCGCATTGGACGTACTGGTCGTGCGGGCGCTAAAGGCACAGCCATTACGTTTGTTGATGAATTTGAAGCCTACGGTTTAATGGATCTTGAGCAGTATTTGAATAAAAAGGTCGTCACTGAACCAGTGCCTGAACTGTCATAAGGCAGTTTATTAGTGGTTAGGTAGATCAACATAAGTAGGTTGTTACTAAGTGAAGCTAAGAGTATTTAATATGATGGCACGGATGCTATTGTTAACGTTCTGCATGACTGCGTTTACGGCTCAATCGAGTGATGCAGTTGAGCAAAGTAATGACTCGTCTATTCTTTCTTCATCAGAATTATTGGATGAAACAGGGTCTTTAGTCAGTTCTCAAACGTTTAAAATGACGGCTAAAAAATCCCATCAATTAATTGGTGAGCAACAACCTTTTTTATTAGGCGATGGCACTCAATTGGTTAGCTTGTATTACTTCGGCCAAAATGACGCTACGTCGGTTGTCGGTCTTGAGCGAGTAGGGGATGATTACTTACCTATCCGTTGGTTGCTTGTATTTGAAGGGCAAGCATTACTAGGTTGGTATTACCCTATAGGAGAGTTTCCAGTTCGCTTCAAAGATGGTCATCTAGCTTTTCCTCGAGGAGCCAGTTCTGAAGATATATTTTTGTTTCCACACCCTCCTAGTTTGATTGAAATAGAAGGCATTGAAATACCTTTTGTTACGCCTGGTTCTACTTTATTTTTGAAAGATGATTCTAGCCATACTTCAGATGCAGCCGAAGAGCTTGAACAGTCTAGCTCACCAATGGATCCAATTACCGAATCACTAGCCTTACAGCCTGTCGATACTTCCATTGCATCTAATCACGCATCTGCTCACTAAGCCCTCATGAAACACGCCCATTTAATTGATATAAGTGCGGTATTTTTTCGTTACTATTTTGCACCTACTCCTACCATTGAAAATGATGAAGGCTGGGATATTGCTGCGTTATTATTTTCTATTAGGTGGTTGTGCAAAGCCGATTTTTTTCAAGCGGATATTACGGTAGCCGCTTTCGATGAAAGTCTTGGTTCAGGTTTTAGGCATCAACTTGATGAAGACTATAAAGCCAATCGAGCGCTGCCAACCGAAGATATCATTTACCAGCTAAGTGCGCTTAGGGTATTTTGTGAATACATGGGGTTTGCTGTCGTTGCTAGTGATCAGCTAGAGGCCGATGATTTAATCGGCGCAGCCAGTATTCAGCTATTAAAACACCATTCCATTATCCATAGTCGTGATAAAGACCTTAGGCAATTGTTAAGCTCTCATGTAGAAATGAAAGACATCATGACGGATAAAGTATGGGATGAAGCAACCTTGTTATCTGAAACAGGGCTGGCACCTGATCAAGTGCCGTTATATTTGGCTTTGATGGGAGACAGCAGTGATAATATTGTCGGCTTACCAGGTATTGGTGATAAAACGGCTAGAGCGCTTTTAGTCGAATATAAAAGCTGGCATGCGATATTAAAGGCCGCCAAAACGGATGTAAAACTACCGGTACGGGGCAGTGAGCGAATTAGCAATACCCTGATAGAGTATGAATCGTTAGTCGAGCATAACTTAATGCTGACCACCCTGAAAAAGGATGTGAAATTAGATTTATCTGTTCAGGTTTTCAATCGAACATCCTACGAGATGTTTGTTGCCCTAGCAGATCAATTTGGCATACGTACAAAACTAAAAAAAGCACTTACCGAGATTAGCGAGTTAGTAAAATGAAAATTGTAGCGGATGAAAACATCCCATTATTAGATGCTTTTTTTGGTGAAATGAGTACATCGCTGGTCAGAAAGCCTGGTAGGGACCTAACCGCTAATGATGTTCGCGATGCAGACATATTGCTGGTGCGTTCAATTACTAAGGTTAACCAAGCATTATTAGATGGCAGTGCAGTTAAGTTTGTAGGAACCTGTACCATTGGCACTGATCATTTAGATCTTCCTTATCTAGAAAAATCTGGCATTCAATATTCCAACGCCCCTGGCTGTAATGCTCAGGCTGTGGTGGACTATGTGCTTAGTGCTTTGGTTACCTTGAGTGAGCGCTGGCAGCAGCCATGGCAATCCCTATCAATTGGGATTGTGGGTGCGGGTAACGTTGGTGGGCGCTTGTATAAAGTGTTAAAAAGTCTAGGTGTGAATGTGATTGCCTATGACCCTGATGTAGATGAATTCTCAAGTGCACTATTGGCAGAGAAAGTGTGGCAGCAAGATGTTATTAGTTTGCATACACCTATAACCCATGACGGTCCTAATAAAACCCATCATTTAATTGATAGAAATAAATTAAGAATATTAAAGGATAGAGCGTGCTTGATAAATAGTTGCCGTGGTACGGTGATTAATAATCATGATTTACTTGAGCACCTTAACAGCCAGCCAAAGTTTGAAGCGATTCTTGATGTGTACGAAGAAGAGCCGACACCCAGTGATCAATTAATAAAAGCATGTTTATTGGCAACCCCACATATTGCGGGCTATAGCCTTGATGGGAAGTATCAAGGTACAGCAATGATTTACGAAGCCCTGTGTGATTTTTTAGCGTTGCCAAAGCGATTGAGCTTGGCTCAATTAATTTCAGAGCCAGCTTTAAAGAAAATTAGCATAAGTCAGGATGCACCTTCTGAATTTATGTTAAAAGCCTGCATTCGTTCGGCTTATGATATTCGCGATGATCATTTTAGAATGCAAAGTCTTGTTGGAATGACGAAAGAGGATAAGGCGAAAGGCTTTGATCAATTACGTAAAAATTACCCTATTAGGCGAGACCTAACCCAATTAAAATTGTCGATGAAAAGAATGATTGAACCAAACTGGGTTGAAGCGTTAGGCGTTAAAATTTCAAAGCATTAACATAATGCATCGAATCGTTTTGGTAGAGAGTAGACGTTAGGATATCTTGATCAAAATTGGATTCAATAGAAATAAAAAAAGCAGCTAAGTCAGCTGCTTTGATTGTCTGATATTATAAATTAATTGGTATCAGGTTTGAGTGGTTTTAAGAATGCCTTGTAACGCTTTTTCAATCATATCATCGGTAATTGGGGTTTCTTTTCCCGTGTCGTCAATAATCGCAGCACCATGCATGTGGTCGTCTGATTGATCGGTTGTTTGAGAGCCTGCGTTCGTTGGCATGTGATCACCCTTTATTTAACGTATTTTCAGTATAGGTAGAAAGGCGGCCTCTCGCCAAGAGTTTTATGAAAAAAAATAGTGTTTTTAATCAATTAGACGTATTACTACCATGCATTGATGCGCAACGCTTGATTCATGGGCGTGGGGGCCGCATTGAAGGCTTCGAACAAATTAATATTGAGATCTATTCTCAAGTACTTTGGGTGATTGTCTATCAATCTGTTGACGAAACGCCCTTGTATGAGGTGTTAAATCTGGCCAGGGATAATATGGATCAATGGGGTGTCGACCATATTTATATTCAGCGGCGATTTGAAAAAGGGAATCCAGTAGAGGTATTCGCGGGTACCGATGTTTTAATTGATCATGAGTTTGAAACTCAAGAGCACGATTTAAACTATCTAGTGAACCTTGGTCGTAACCAAAATACTGGATTGTTTTTAGATATGGTTAATGGTCGAAGATGGCTTCAAAATAACAGCCAAAAGAAATCAGTATTAAATTTATTTTCTTACACTTGCAGTTTAGGTGTGTGCGCGGCGGCTGGTGGCGCTAATCAAGTTGTAAATATCGATATGGCGAAAGGGGCTGTAAAAAAAGGTCAGCAGAATTTTTCATTAAACGATCTTAATGGTGTGTTTATCGCCCAAGATATTTTTAAAATGATTAAAAAGCTGACGTTGAAAGGCCCATTCGATATTTTGGTGGCAGACCCTCCAAGCTTTCAATCAAAAGCATTTGATGTGCGAAAAGATTACCAGAAGCTTTTAACCAAATTAAAACCCGCCATGGCAGAAAACGGAAAGTTAATGCTGTGTTTGAATAGCCCTGCGCTAGATACTCAGTTTATTCATGGCATGGTAAAAGAAGTATTTGAAGGGGCCACGTTTATTAAGCGTTTAGAAAACCCTGCCGTTTTGGCTGATGTAAATGAAGAAGCCTCATTGAAAGTCATGCTTTATCAATTAGGATAAAGTTAGCTTAAAAAGTGCGCTTCAATTAAGTCTCGTACATCAATACTGGATTGTTCTTTCACCGCTTGATGTAATTGGTACACCAGAGTGCTCTGTTGTTTTTCAATGGAACTGACGGATTGTCGATTGGCTTCAACCTTAGGGAAGGCCAGTTTTTTAAAGGCTTTTCCGGTCAGGGTACATTCTTCAGCTGATTCTTGCTTCACGATATCTGTGTAACGAATAAACCCTTCATCATGCAACCACATGAGCGCACCGATGCACGACAAGTGTCTTGGGCTGTGCAGCCCAAATTCATCGGCGTCGTCTGGGCCACAGATGTCTTCTATGTATAAGCTGACTTTTTGCGGAAACTGCTGGTAAAGGCTTAATAGGGTCACAGCAATGTCGTGATAAAAGTCATCAATGTTTACATCAATCATGATTCGAGTGTTTAACCTTTACGCGTATTTTTTACAGCCAGCTTACACCTTGTAAACTGGCTCGTATTATTCTTATTGTTTGTAGCGTTCAAAGAAATTAGCCATTTTGCCAATGGCTGTGGTTAGGTCGTCAGCACGAGGTAGGAATACAATTCTAAAGTGATCCGGCTGATGCCAGTTAAATGCTTGGCCGTGAACCACTAATATTTTTTCTTGCTGTAATAAATCCAATACCATTTGTTCATCGTTTTTAATGTTGAAACGCTTTTGGTCCATTTTTACAAAGCTGTACAGAGCGCCTTGAGCCAGTGTGCAACTTAGCCCAGGAATATCATTGATCAGCTTATGGCTGAGCATGCGTTGCTCGTATATGCGTCCACCAGGCTTTACTAAGTCTTGAATGCTTTGGTAGCCGCCTAATGCAGTTTGTATGGCATATTGGGCCGGTACGTTGGCACATAAGCGCATGCTTGCCAGCATTTCTAAACCTTCTAAATAATCTTTGGCTTTGTGTTTGGCGCCGCTTACCACTAACCAGCCGCTACGAAAGCCTGCAAGGCGGTAGGTTTTAGATAAGCCGTTAAACGTAATGATTAAAAGGTCATCGGCTAGAGAAGCGGTGCTGACGTGTTCTACCTCATCAAAGATGATCTTGTCATAAATTTCATCAGAGAACACCACTAGGTTGTGTTGACGAGCCACCTCAAGCATTTCTAGCAACACTTCTTTTGGATACAGCGCACCAGTAGGGTTGTTCGGATTAATCAGCACCAAGGCTTTTGTATTGGGTGTGATCTTAGATTTGATATCATCAATATCAGGGTACCAGTTAGATTGCTCATCGCAGATATAATGAATAGGTGTGCCACCGGCTAGGGTTGCTGCCCCGGTCCATAAAGGATAATCCGGAGCGGGGATCAGTACTTCGTCACCGTTGTTCAATAAACCTTGCAGTGACATAACGATTAATTCACTGACGCCATTACCAAGGTAAATATCTTCAATTTCTACGCCATTAATGCCTTTTTGTTGGCAATATTGCATGACTGCTTTACGACCCGAATAAATGCCTTTGCTGTCACTGTAGCCTTCAGCATTAGGCAATTGATGGATCACATCTTGTAGGATTTCATCAGGGGCTTTTAAATCAAACGGAGCTGGATTACCGATGTTTAATTTTAGAATGCGATGGCCTTCGTCTTCCATGCGCTTGGCAGCATCTAATACTGGCCCACGGATATCGTAAAATACGTTAGCGAGTTTATTGGACTTGTGAATGTCATGCATGAGCGAGAAACCTTATTGCGCAATCACTGTCACAGGCTTTACTTCGCATCCAAATCACGATTTGATAGATGCTAAATAGCTGCGATGAAGGCGCTTTCTTATAGAGTGCCGTTAAATCATATTGTGGCTGATGATACCTAGGTTTTAGCTGTGCTCCAAATCTGAAGCTGGGTTTTTTAATGAGGGGATTCACATATGAGTGAAATAACTAAAAAGACAATCAAAACAGACGCTCAGTGGAAACAAGAGTTAGACCCTGAAACTTATCGAATTACGCGTGAAAAAGGGACCGAGCCAGCTTTCAGCGGTAAGTTATATACCAATATTAACGCAGGTCAATATGTCTGTGTGTGCTGTGGGCAGCCCTTGTTTGATAGTGAGACAAAATACGACAGCGGCTCTGGTTGGCCAAGCTTTTACCAGGGCAAAGACCCTGAAGCCATTAATGAGCACAAGGATACGACGCATATGATGACACGCACAGAAATTACGTGCAGCAGTTGTGATGCACACTTGGGGCATGTGTTCCCTGATGGGCCGAAACCAACTGGGCTAAGGTACTGTGTAAACAGTGCATCTTTGGATTTCAAGTCGGAAGATGACGCTTGATCAAAACTAGCTGAACCCCTCTGGTTCGCTTAAGTTATGAAGTGTAGGCTGCCAAATTATTGAATAATGGGCAGCCTTTTTTATTCGTTTTAAATGCCGTTCTTATATTTTTTTGGCGGCAATGGCTTTGGCCACGTCGAGTGGTTTCATCCCAAGACGCTTTCCTTTTATATACTTTAAATAGTCCGCAACATAGGTATTGCCCATAAACCGATCTAGGTAGGGTAAAAAACCTGCGTAGTTCCCTTTAAATTTAGCGTGATGGAAATCATGGTAAACAGGCCCTTCATACAATGGCAGCCAGTGTGCTGGATTCCATGGGATATCGTACCCAGCATGTCCGTCAACGGCTTCAAACTGTCTGATAACTACCCAGATCCAAACCACATACAGGTGTGCACTGATTAAAATAGGTCCAAGCAGCATCAGTGATGCCGTGGCTGTAAATTCAATCCAATGCATGTAATTACCATTTATGCCGCAGGTGTTTCGTACTCGGTGATGCACGCTGTGAACATGCTTAAGTAAAAATTTATTTTCGTGAAAATAACGGTGCATCCAGTAATACAAAAAATCATCTAAAAATATAAAAAACACCACCTGCCCAATAATGATGTACCAAGCAGGCAGAGATTCTGTGTGAATTCCCGTGAGTTTGATGATTGGCCAGGCTGCGATGAGTAGCGCGACCATGGCGATGTTATTTGTAAATAATCGACCGATTGATGGCCAAAAGAATTTATCTAGCTCAAATGGCTTATCTTGAATCTTATATTTTTCTAAGGATTTAGGTTCCTTCCACGCAATGAGGGTCCAAGGTATTGCAAGCAATACAAACGTTCCTGTGCTGATGGCCAGAGTTGCCATGGGGAATTGCCAGAACCATGGGTCGTTATAAAAGGTAAGCCATGATTCTATAAAGCTTGAGAGAAGTTCCATTGTAGATCTCCGCAGGTTGCGCTCTCACGTATTGTTCTGTGTTTGAGAGGCTTCGCTGTTTTATTGTTATTTTATTTATTTTTATAAACAGTACCCGCTCATTTATTAAAATACTTGCTTTTAAGTGACATCTGATTGATTAATTACGACATATGCATCTAGTTGGCTGGTTCAAGCTATAGGACGGATATGCTTAAGGCATTAGAAAAAGGGTATGTGGTAGGAGATTATTCAACTGCCTTGGTTAAAACGGTGAGGCTGCAAGGGGGTTCTGTAGAGAGCTTGGCGGCTGATCTGGGGGGTACTGCGACAGAATTATGCAGTCCGTCGTGCAACCTCTCTGTGGAGCGTTACCTGAAGTTGCTTGAGATGGGGCAGTCAAGGGTATCAGATCCATATTTTGGGCTACATGTTGGCCAAAATATGGATCTAGAAAGCTTCAGTGTGTTGGGTTTAGCACTAATTAAATCAAAAACAATAGGGGAGGCCTTACAGCAAGTTTTGGCTTTAGAGGGGTTTGTGCAAACGCTAGGGTATACAGATGTCGTGAGAGAGCTGGGCTGTGTTCGATTAATATGGCGATGTTATTATCAACAGCACTCTTTGGCTAGTGTGTTGGTTGAGAGCGTTCTAGCAGGAATCATTGAGTACTCACAGCAATTGGCTGGTCGTTCAATGCCTATTTTAGAAACCACTTTTAAGCACGCTGATTCTCACCTAGCTAGCCCGAGAGCAAACTTAGAGTATGGGCGTGTGTATGGTAGTCGCTGCAGTTTTTCCCATTCAGTAAACAGTATTTTAGTGGCAGATGATGTTTTGGCTTGGCCAAACAAGTTACTGGGTTCACAAGCCTTGCCTAATGAGCAACCAGGTTCTCACTTTATAAGGTCGGTAGAGGCTTATATCCGTGATGCGTTAGCCTTTGGTAATCCAATTATGGCAGAAGTGGCCGCGCATCATCATTTGACCGTTAGGACCTTTCAAAGAAGGCTGGCCAAAGAGGGCACAAGTTTCAATCAGCTTTTGACTCAAATTAGGTTAATACTTGCGCAAGACTATTTAAAGTATTCAAACTTAACAGCGTTAGAGGTCAGTCAGATTTTGGGTTTTAAGGAGCAGAGCTCCTTTAATCACTTTTTTATGGGGCAGGTATCCATGCCTCCCAGCCAATACCGCAAGCAGTATAAAAGTGAATATTGAGCGTGTATTGATCAAATACTGGACAGAGCTTTAAATTTGTTTTAAATTAATTGCGTGCAATTTAATTTATGTCAATCTAAGACAAGAGGTTTCATTATGTCGGTTTATGACTTTTCTGCTACAGACATTCAAGGTACTGAACGAGCGTTATCTGAATATAAAGGTAAGGTATTGTTAATTGTGAATACGGCCAGCAAGTGCGGTTTTACCCCTCAATTTGAAGGGTTAGAAACCATGTATAAAGAATTAAACGATAAGGGTTTAGAGGTTCTGGGTTTTCCTTGTAATCAATTTGCTCAACAAGACAAGGGGTCAGACTCTGAAATCGCAGGTTTTTGCATGAAAAACTATGGTGTAAGTTTTCCTATGTTTTCAAAAATTGAAGTAAATGGTGATGGTGAGCATCCTTTGTACAAATACCTGAAGTCAGAGGCGAAAGGCATTTTAGGTAGCAAAAAAATAAAATGGAATTTTACAAAGTTCTTAGTGAATCAAAAGGGTGACGTCCTAAAGCGCTATGCGCCAACGGCTAAGCCTGAAGACATTCAAAAAGATGTGGCTGCATTATTAAAGTAATAGGGTATTACTGATTTGATACAGAAATATTAATGGGTATCTTCATAGTAGATGTATCCATAAATCGTTAAAATGAAAAGGCTTGCAGGTGTAAGTCTTTTCAATATTGTAAAAATAGACATGTTAGGGAATCGTAGATATGGCAAAAGCGGATGAATTATTAAAGTTAGATAATCAATTATGCTTTCAGCTGTACAGTGCGTCTCGACTGATGACAAAGCTGTATCAGCCGTTGCTTAAGCCATTGGATTTAACTTATCCTCAGTACTTGGTGATGCTTGTTCTTTGGGAGCAGCAAATGGGCCATAGATTTACGGTAACAGAGCTTGGTTTGCGCCTTAAGCTCGACAGCGGGACTTTGACGCCATTATTGAAGCGGTTAGAGTCTAAGCACTTAATACAGCGTCAACGCAGCAGTGAGGACGAAAGGCAGGTATGGATAAGATTAGCTCCACTTGGAGATTCTTTGAAAAGCCAAGCCAAAAGAGTGCCCGAAAAGCTACTGTGCGAAACAGGCATTAAAGAACAAGATCTTGTGACAACAAGAGAGTTGTTGAAGTCGCTGTTTGATAAGTATGAAGTATAAAGCGGTGGCGATTTATTCGCTGTCGTAAATATTCTTTTTATTATCCCAAGCTTCTTCTTCTTCTATTTTATCCATGCCTGAAGATAATTTGTTTGCCGTAGCCTCTGAACTGGCTTTACGTTGAGCCACTATTTTCTTTTCTGTTTTATCAATTAAGGTCTCTAGCTCTGCAAGTTGGGTTTTTAAGTGTTGTTTGATCGGTGACTTAAGTAATAAGCCTTTTGCCACTTTTAACTTGCCCAGGGCAGGGCGCAGCTTGTTTGCTTTCATTGCGTTGCGAGCTAGGTTGTAGTTCAGGTCTAATGCAACCCTATGCATGATAATTTTTAAGTTCTTAACCACCCTTGAACCGTGTGACCTTGGAACGAGACTGGTTTTTACGCATAAGAGTACTTGGCCGTGTAGAAACTTAGATACGGTACGAATTTCATGCGCAGTATCCGGATCATTGATTTTCCCCCATTGAGATAACCTTTTCACGCTGTCATCTTTCGAATTTAGGATTTTACTTAGCTGGCCTTGAAGGTCTTGATTAAGCATTTTTAAGCTGTCGCTTTCATTGCCAACTTCTTGAACTTTATCAACCAGTTGCATTATGCGCTTAATCATAAAAATTTTTGATGGTACGTCTAGATAAAGGTCGGGGATGATGGCCATGGCATTTTGCATGCGTCGAAGGTCATCATGAAGATCAACCATTTCACGAGCACGCGCTATGCGCTTTTTCTCTAAATAGCTTTTGAGGAAAATACTGGTCACAAGTGTGAGCAGTATGAGAACCCCAAAAATCAACATTGAATCCATATGATGTCATTTTCCTTACTTAAACTAAGTGTAGACTGTATTTTTAAAACTTTTTTCAGAAAAAACTTGACCTAATTCAATGAGATACATAGAATGCGCGCCATCTTGAGACGTGACTGACGTCGCAAGCCTTAGTGTCCCGTTCGTCTAGAGGCCTAGGACACCGCCCTTTCACGGCGGTAACAG
>ERZ1027208.45-NODE-45-length-70579-cov-47.891356_pt1 | contig 70579 bp, 62 predicted proteins | sample MGYA00520867_ERZ1027208 | MGnify/ENA primary metagenome ERZ1027208 (study PRJEB33311, sample SAMEA4378413) | marine metagenome | biome: Marine biome; feature: Fjord; material: Water | collected 2014-07-20T08:00:00Z/2014-07-... | depth 75 m ... | reverse complement strand
CTCTTGCTCTTGCTCTTGCTCTTGCTCTTGCTCTTGCTCTTGCTCTTGCTCTTGCCTCGCTTTCGCTCTAACCTGATCGTTAGCAAGCTTGGCCTCCAACTCTTTTAGTGACAGCAAGACCAGCGTATCTTGGTTCAGTTTTTCATAGCGCGGAGTCACTGACAGGTCCTCCTGCCTCAGCTCTTCGCCACTCGGCATCAAAAAATAAACGATATTGGCAAACACTAAAAAAAGGAATAACTGTTTCAATTTATTCCTGTGCAAATAGCTTTAGGCCGTCAAAAACAAGGTTTTTATGTAGCTCAGCAGGTCGCCCTAATCCCTGTAAAAGCTCTTCCGCATGCCCGCCCGTCATCACCAGGGTTATCGACTGATGATATTTTGACTCTAACTCCGCTACTTTTCTTACTATAAAAGATTGCATCATCTGTTTAATACCTAGCTCTACAGCAGACGTGGTATCTTTCGCTAGAATACCCGGCTGGCACTCTGAGTTCATTATAATTTTATCTGCTCCCATTAGCAGGCTGGCCTTCATTAATGCAGCACCGGGTACAATCAGCCCGCCTAAGTGTTCTCCATTTGGCATCAGAAAATCCATTGTTAAAGCCGTGCCTGAATCAATAACGCAAAGCATTCCTGTATACTGTTGGTGTGCTGCTATCATGGCTAACCACCGATCCACACCCAGCTTATTCGGCTCAGCATACCCATTCACCACCCCAAAAGCACACTGTGAACTAGCCACAAAAACGGGGGCTGGCTGATTGTTCTTAACGGTCCATTGAGCTATTGCTTGATCAATTGTTGATTGGCCCACACTAGACACATAGATCATCTCGAGCGAAACCGAATTCCATTGAGAAAAACTATCGCTCACCTCCTCATGTTTATCTACTGTACCGGTGCTGCATAGTTGACCAGCATGCCAATGCTGCCATTTTAGCCGCGTATTACCCCCATCAATAAGCAGCATGTTCATGGCTTGTCTAACCTCAAACTCACCTCACCAGAACTAACACCCTCAACCCGACCATTTGGGCGTAGAAGCAATAACTCCCCAGTTGACGATATCCCTTTTGCAATACCTTGAATAGCCGTCTTCCCAGAAAGAATTTTTACTTTCTCACCATGATAGCAATCAAAAGCATTCCAATCGGAAACATACGGCAGCAAACCGGTTGATTCGTAATCTTTTAGCACCCCTAGCACCTTATCAATAACCATCGCTGCCAGCTTATTTCTGCCAACTCGACCCTCTTTAACATTGACTAGGTCAATCCAAGGCTGATCAATCCCCTCAGAGGCTTTTCCCCCCATGTCATAATTGATGCCAATTCCTATGATGGCGCTGTATTCAGATTGGCTTTCTCCTTGGATTTCCACCAAAATACCGCCTAGCTTCTTCCCTTGCCATAAAATATCATTTGGCCATTTCAAACCATGACCTTTGACACCTAACTCCTGCAGAGCAGTGCACACGGCTGCCCCGCAAGCCAAGCTTAAACCGGCTATAGCAGACAGTCCATTTTTGAAGCGCCAGAAGAAAGACATATATACATTTTGCCCATACGGAGAGACCCAATGTCGGCCTAAACGCCCCTTCCCAGCCGTCTGCATTTCTGCCAAACAAACTGTGCCGTTTACCAGGGGGGTTTGTTTGTTTGTTTGGGATAAGTAGTCATTAGTAGACGTGCAAATATCCAGCAGGGTTAATTGGCTCAATGCACCCTGCTTAGATTGGTGCATGCGAGGGACTAGCTGATGTTTATCTAACAACTCCATCGGCTTCTCAAGCCGCGTCCCCTTACCCTTAACTGCATGGAGTTTAAAGCCCAGCTGCTCTAGTGATTTAAGATGATTCCAAACAGATGTTCGACTAACACCCAGTTCATTCGCTAATGTTTGACCTGAAAAAAACTGGCCTGGCGATAGTCGTTTTATTAATTCTTTTTGAAGAGAAGGTAGTTCCATATAAGCGTTTCATCCTTACGGGAAACGTGCAGGTCTTGCACTATGTTTTTAGTTCGCGAATATCATTCATTTGCTTTCGGACAACATGACGAATCAGCAAGTCCCTTTCTTCATCACTCAAACGGTCATATTCAACAGCCACTCTATATTGGCCCGCCTGCTGTTGACATGACACCACGGTTGAGTTGGTAACAATATTGACCAATGACGGTTTCAAGATAAACTTTAATTCGACCAGGTCACCAATATTCAGTTTTTCATCAATGCTAAAGGCAAGGCCTGATCCGCTTATGCTAACTGGCTGGGTATTTTTAGTGAAAAGGTCATTCGATGCGGTTAGAACATGATGTGCAATCAAGTCTATTTTCTTTTCTAACAACGTAAAGTATCGTGCAATTTCTAGTGATTCTTTTTCAACTTGCCTAAAGTGAACACGTGATACTTCACGTAATTTCTCTAACTCATTCGCAAGAGAAGACGTCGAATGAGCACCCTCTACAGGCGCCACATAATCGCTTATTTCACCTTTAACAGCAGACAGTAACCGGTAGCTAAGAGCAATCTCATCATTGATCCTAAAAAAACCTCTACGCTCTGTTCCATCATCCCTCATCACTACCTCACTATTTTTAAAATGGGCTCTGCTGAGTCTTGTGGCATCTCACCTTGAGTAAGAATAATTTCTACCCGCCTATTTGCTGCTCGCCCTTCTGGTGTGTCATTTTCAGCGATTGGAACCGTTTCCGCATGGCCCTCGATAATCAACCTGTTTTGGTCCACTGAATCATCAGCCAGCAATGACTGAGCAATGGTAACCGCTCTAGCCGCTGATAGCTCCCAATTTGACCGATAAAGCCCAGAGTTAATAGGAATATTATCAGTATGCCCAGCCACTGTTACCGTGCCAACGCTACCATTAACGACCGCTGTTATTTTTTCCATTATAGGCACAAATTCAAGGTTAAACTCAGCACCGCCAGATGGAAAAGACCCTTTTTCATGAATCCTAATCACAACCCGCGCCAAATCTGTCTCAACACTCACCATATTTTGGTCAATTTCATCAACCATAAACTCTTTTATCTCTTCGGCTAACTCATCAGCCGCTTCGATTTTTGCTTCGGTTGACTCAACATACTCCGTTATAATTTCCACATTGGCTTGATTTTTGGCATCTTTTTCTGCCTCCGCCTTATCACTTTCTTCTTCTGATGCGGCATCCTTACCTAAAAACTCTTTTTCAACATCTGTGGTGTCTTGCACCAGCTCGTCTAGAACAGTCGGGTCACCCGATGCCGGTGTAAAATGCTGAGCCACTACACTGGTTCCTTTTACAACATCGTAAACAATGATTTTTCGCTGCACACCAAAGGCATCATTTAATGATTCCGCCATTTTTTTGAAGCGGTTGGCATCCATTGTTGCCATTGATAATAGCAGGACAAAAAAGCACATTAATAATGACATTAAGTCAGCAAACGTCCCCATCCAAGCTGGCAGCCCCTCTTCACAGTCAGGGCAGTTATCATCACTCACAACAGTCAGGCCCTTTATTGTCCACTATGCAGCCTCATCCTCAGCATCACCTACCGAGGAGCGCTTGCTTTCTGGCAGATAAGCCTTCAGCAAAGTTTCAAGCACACGTGGGTTAATTCCTTCTTGAATACTTTGAACCGTTTCAAGAATAAGTGCCTTGTTAAGCCGCTCACTACCACAAATACCCGCTAGCTTTGCTGACATTGGTAAAGCGAAAGCATTGGCAATAACAGCGCCATAGAGTGTTGTTAATAGGGCGACCGCCATTGCGGGGCCAATAGCTGCTGGATCAGACATGTTTGCTAGCATCTGTACCAAACCAACCAAGGTACCGATCATACCCATTGCAGGTGCAGCATCACCCACAGATTTCCACATATTCTGGCCAACTGCATGGCGCTCTATTGCTAAATCCATATCACGACTGAGTAGCTTCTGCACCATTGCCGCGTCATGACCATCAACGCAAAGGCTTAAACCACGCTTAAGAAATTCATTGTCGACCTCTTGATCCTCCAGCGCCAGCAAGCCATTCTTTCTTGCAATATCTGACAACTCTACTGCTTTAGTAATAAGCTCAATAGGGTCATCATTTTTATTCATAAAGGCTTTAAGTGCCACCTTAAAAGAACCGAGAAACTCTGCTAAAGAAAGCTGCATTAAGGTCACCATAAAGGTACCCACAAACACAATAAGAACGGAGGGCACATCAACAAACATCATGACATCACCACCAGCGGCAATAGCGCCAATAATAACGCCTAAACCACCAATAAACCCAACCAGTGTTGCTATATCCAAAGCTATTCCCTTATATTAAATATTTTATTCAGAATCATCTCCTAAATCGGCATTCGACCCCTTAAACTTTAGCAGAAGTTTTACTTATTATATCGATTAAGTCGCACCACTTTAGTTTATCCAAAAACTGTTTTAAGAATAATGAAAAAAGTAATCGCTAGTACACCGCCGATTGGCAGGGTAATAATCCATGACATGAAAATTCCACGTACAACCCCCATATCCAACGAAGAAATCCCTCTAGCCATACCAACACCTAACACTGCGCCAACCATTGTATGCGTAGTAGAAATAGGCAAACCCATCCCTGAGGCTAACACCACGGTGGACGCTGCTGATAACGTGCAGCAGAATCCTCGACTAGGGGTTAACTCAGTGATTTTTGAACCGACCGTTTCAATTACTTTTCGGCCGTACATTGCTAGACCCAAAACAATACCCACACCACCGACAAACAATACCCATAAAGGTAACGGTGATTTCTGTGATAACTCACCAGTGGACACAATGCTGTTAATGGCGGCTAATGGGCCAATTGCATTGGCAACATCATTAGACCCGTGTGCAAAAGCCATCGCACACGCTGTTAATACCATCAATGCACCAAATATTTTTTCCACATTCGCATAGTGAAAGTCTCGATCTGCATTAGGGTCAAACCTAACTCGGCTAACCAAATACTTACCCAGCAGCGTCGTTAGCACACCACATATTAGCGCCGCGCCAACCGACTCGTTGGTACTTAAATCCAGACCAACGTGCTTCAGGCCTTTCATAATGGTGACCAATGCCAACACAAACCCCACTAAAAAAACATAATAAGGCACATACTTCCGTGCATTATCTAAAGGCTCCTTAGTGTCTAAAATCAGTCTTTGAATAGAGCGAAACAGCATATACGATATAACGCCCGCTAATAATGGGGACGTTACCCAACTCATCACAATGGTACCCAGCTTACCCCAGTAAACCGCATCCATACCAATCCCAACCATTGCAAAACCAACAATGGAGCCCACAATTGAGTGTGTTGTAGAGACAGGCCATCCCTTAAAGGAAGCAATTAAAAGCCAGGTCCCCGCCGCTAATAATGCAGCCAACATACCAAATATCAATATTTCTGGGCTTGCGCCTAAGTCACTAACATCAATAATTCCTTTTCGAATGGTTGAGGTCACTTGGCCACCCGCTAAAATAGCCCCCGCAAACTCAAAGATAGCGGCAATAATAACCGCTTGCTTAATGGTAATCGCCTTCGAGCCAACCGATGTTGCCATTGCATTAGCCACATCATTCGCACCAATACCCCAAGCCATGAATAAACCAAAAATAATGGCTAAAACCAAATAAGTTGTTCCGTAATCCATATTAGTACCCCGCTTATTTGGCTAACATTAATTGAAAACGACGGCCAACACGTTCGGCATCATCTGCAATTTTCGCGATAGAACCAATAACCTGGTACATAAAGATAACATCTACCGCATATAAATCCTTCTCTACTGCGAACAAATCTTCACGCAAACCCACCTGAATGCGATCGGTTTCTGACTCTAAGTCATCGAGTTCAGCCAGCATGGCCTCGACCACGTGAACAGCATGGCCTCGAAACCCTGTTTCAACCAATTCATCTAACTCATTAACAACTCGAAGGGCTTGGTGACAGGTGTCTACTGTCGCCTTAACCAAATCAATAACACCCTGTGCGGCTTGTTCAGGAAACTGTAGTTTACGCCCAACAACGATGCCTGCAATATCTCTGGCACGGTTGGCGAGTAAGTCTTGTGTTCTTAATGCATCCAATAAGTCTTGGCGCTCAATAGGCATAAACAAACCCGTTGGCAATTGCTCACGTAAGGTCTGTTTCTTATCATCGGCCTGCTGTTCTAAGGCAGCTATTTGCTGATAAACCTTTTCGACCTCTTCAATATTGCCCGCGGCCATGTTTTCGAATAAATCAATAAGCTTGCTAACACACTCATCCACAATTTTCATATGCGATTGAAGAGGTGCGACAGGAGAGGCTCCGAATAAGCCGGTAAGGTAGTTCTTAGATGCCATGAAGGGAATCCTTTGTTGCGTTAATTTTGCTGCATAATAAAGCTTATTGTCCAAATCGCCTAGTGATAGACACAAAAAAGCCTCGGCACCTTGCCGAGGCTTAAAACAAAATGCCGCGTTAAACCCTTAGAATTTAGCTTTTAGATCAATCTGCCATGTATCAACATTCCCTTCCCCTTTAGAAGTTAATTGACCCATTTCGGTGTTTAGGTACGTCGTTCCAACGCTAAAGTTCTTATTAATGGCATAAGACAGTTTCAAACGACTACCTTTTGAATCTGAATACCCATCTGCAAAATCTGAGTCATTAAAAGCTGCAAACACTGAATTTAGCTCGACGTCTCTGTAATCATAGCTTGCTTTCCATTGTCCCATTTTTGTACCAACACCCAATAACCATGCAGTATCTTCACCCTTATTAATACCGTCAGCATCATTATTAACAACATAGTGACCATAAAATTTAATCGGCAGACCCAGCTTCACCTGCGTTTGGCCAAACAATTCGGTTAATTGGTACTGAGTTGAGTCATTACCTTTACCAGTACCTAAAGGGTTGTTATCACCCTCAGAAAAATCATAAATACTTGCCCCAACCATGGTTTTAGCACCTGCCAGCTTAAACTTAGCCGCAACTTGACCAAAACTAATGGTTTCGTCTTCTGAGCCACTTGGGCCATTATCATCTAGAGAAAGCAAACCAGCAGATCCAATCACTTTGGCAGCACCTATTTGTGTTGTGTATCGTACAGCCACACCTTCAGGGTTTAAATCACCATCCCATACTAGGCCGCCACTCACTTGTTGCCAAGGCTGTTTAAATTTACCGCCAAGTAGCTCAAGACCATCTAAAACCTCCCAATTTATGTACGCTAAATCAATGCCAGCATCATCTTTATCGAAGTTATCATCAATTGTTTCATTGGTTGATGTTGCTGTGTCATTTTTACCAGAAGAAAAGCGTATGCCTGCTTTGACGTTCTCTGTCACATCCGCATAGACACCAATACGCGCACGATATCGTTGACGGCCTTTATCGCTTACCGCATTTGTTGTACTTCTGTTTTCATTTCGAACACGTAAGTCGCCTTTAATTTTAATTTTACCTGCCCATGCCATCTTCTTAAGTAACTCATCAGATGGCTTATCTGCTTTTTGGAGAAGCTCTTCATATTGACTGGTTGAAATTGAACCATTAGCTTTTAGAATATCCAATAGTTCTTTGTCCGCTGCAAAAGCAGCTGGGGTTAATGAAATGGTTGCGCCCAATAAAGTTGCCTTAATCGCAACTGATAACTTATTCTGCTTCATGTTTTTCCTCGTTGTGTCGGTAAGTTTGTATAACGAGGAGGATTTTATAGCGGCTAGATGACGGTTCTGTGACAGGCACATGACGATTACTTTTTATACCGTAGACAACGACTAAAAAAGGCCCACCTAAGTGGGCCTTCAAGAAAGAACTCTACCTTAAAGAATTGCCGCTACTCCATATGCTCTTCTAACTCTTTGTAGTCAATGTGCCTCACATCCTTACCTTGTACAAGATAGATAACATACTCACAAATATTACAGGAGCGATCACCTATTCGTTCAAGTGCACGCGCAGACCATAGTAAATCCATTGATGCATGGATTTTTCGTGGGTCTTCCATCATATGAGTGATTTGTTGACGTGTAAGATTCTCGTAGTCTTTATCTACTTTTTTATCTAAACCAATCACCGTAAAGGCAGCGTCAATATCCTTTCGGGCAAAGGCATCTAGACTTTTATTTAGCATTTCTTTAACCCGTACAGCCATTTGCTCAATACTTTCAAATAGCTCAGGCAGCACGCCTCTTTTAGAAATATCTATCGCCTGACGTGCAATTCGCTTAGCTTCATCACCCATCCGTTCAAGATCATTTGTTGCTTTAATGATGGCCATGACTAGTCTCAAATCAGTGGCTGTCGGTTGACGCGTAACAATAATACGGTTACACATTTCATCAATTTTCACATCCAATGTGTTCACTTTTACATCATCAGCAATAACCTTTTCTGCCAATACTCTATCGCATGTTAACAAAGCCGAAACAGCCCTTTCAACTTGCTGGTGAACAACACCGCCCATCATCAAAACTTTACTGGTGACTGCCTCTATGTCTTCATCAAACCTATGTGATATATGTTGCCCCATGCTCATTCTCTATCTCCTTAGCCAAAACGACCACTGATGTAGTCTTCTGTTTGTTTTACCGATGGTTGCATGAAAATAGTGTCTGTCTGATCAAACTCAATCATTTCACCTAAATACATAAACCCTGTGTAGTCCGAAATACGTGCCGCCTGTTGCATATTGTGTGTCACAATACAAATACTGTAGTCTTCCCGCAATACTGATATCATTTCTTCAATTGCCAAGGTGGAAATGGGATCTAAGGCGCTGGTTGGCTCATCAAACAAGATAACTTCCGGCTTCAATGCTATTGCACGTGCAATACATAATCGCTGTTGCTGCCCACCACTTAAACCACGCGCATCATGCCCTAAACGTTCTTTCACCTCTGTCCATAATGCAGCATCTCGCAAAGATTTTTCGACAATCTCTTCAATATCAGCCTTCTTTTTAACACCTGAAAGCTTTAAGCCATACGCAATGTTCTCGTGGATCGTCATCGGGAACGGTGTCGGTTTTTGGAAAATCATTCCAACGCGTTGACGTAGACGAATCATCTCTGCTTCTTTTTTTAGGCTTAAAATATCGGTATAACTCTCTCCATCTTTGTTTAAGAGCTGGATAGCCCCGTCATACTGATGCCCAGGGTATAAATCATGAATGCGATTCATGCCTCGCAGTAAGGTTGATTTCCCACAGCCACTTGGGCCTATCAAGGCTGTTACCTTGTTTTTTTGTATTGGCAATGAAATACCTTTTAACGACGGCTCTGCCGCCCCCTTATAGGTAAAACTCAAGTTCTGAACTTCCATCATATTGTTCATGGGTTAACGTCTCGTTTTATTGCTGGCATACCTGCCAAGTAAATTAATGATTAACACCATCGTTGTCAGTAAGAAAGCGCCTGTCCAGCCCAACTGCACCATTTCCTCATCTGGCATGGTTGCTAGGTTGTAGATTGACACCGTTAACGATGGGAATGTTCCTGTTAAGTCGGTTGACCAGAACTCACTTGAGCCACTGGTATATAGCAAGGGCGCGGTTTCACCAACCACCCGTGCAAACGCAAGCAAAATACCGGTTAAAATGCCAGCTTTAGCGTAACGAATAACGATATTCATCGTGACGTGGTATTTAGACGCACCAATCGCAATACCCGCCTCTCGTAACTCAACCGGCACTAACTTCAGCATATCATCGGTTGTACGCACAATAATCGGCACCATTAAAATAAATAACGCCAAAATACCGGCCCAGCCACTCGTATGCCCTGTTGGCATCACCACAATAGCATATACAAAAGTGCCAACAACAATCGATGGCGCCGACATCATCACATCGCTCAAATCACGTATAAACTCGGTTAGCTTGCTATTGCCACCATATTCTTGCAGGTAAATACCCGCGAGAATACCAACCGGAATACCGATCAATGTAGCAACACCTGACATGATCAGTTGCCCCACAATAACATTACGCAAACCACCCTCAATCAAGTCATGAGTAAATACATGTAGACTTAAACCTGCCAAGCCTTTTGCACATAAGGTGTATAGAATCCAGCCCAAAAAAAACAAACCAATAGCTGCTGCTACCGTTGAAAAAACCAGAAAAAGACGATTCATTAATAATCGCATTATTTACGCCTCAAAAAGTAAAATTTAGCCACCCCAATAACAATAAAACTTAGCATGAAGAGTATGAGTGCTAAGTAAAATAATACCGACAAGCTCATTCCACTAGACTCAGCAAAACTATTCGCCAACACCACCGGGATTGAATTAGTTGGATCGGTCACTTTACTGGCAAACTGATACACCCCACCAATCACAAATGCCACGGCCATGGTTTCCCCCAAGGCGCGGCCAAAAGAAAGAATAATAGAGCCTATAATGCCTGATTTAGCATAAGGAAAAACGACATCTTTAATCACTTCTAGTTTTGTTGCGCCCATCGCATAGGCGGATTCTTTTAACATCTCGGGTACGGTGCTAATTGCATCTCGACTCAATGCGGCCATAAAGGGAATAACCATAATAGCTAACACCAAACCCGCAACCAGTAGAGAGACTGTATTGCCACCAAATATATTGGCAATAAACGGCCCAAAATAAAACAAACCCCACATACCGTAAATAATACTGGGAATTGAGGCTAATAACTCTATTGCCACACCAACAGGCTTGGCAATAGAAGTAGCCGCAATTTCAGATAAAAATACCGCAATACCCATCGCAATAGGAATGGAAAATAACATTGCGATCAGGGTTGAGAATATGGTTCCAACAATCGGCACCAAGGCGCCATAAATCTCTCTAGAATCACCCTCTGCCTCAAAATCGTCATCGCTAATAAAGTCATCATCGTCATCTATAAAATCATCGTCGTCATCGATGTCTTCGTCTCTTAGCTCTGTCTCTGATTCTGTCATTTGAATAGGCTCATCGCCAGACGTCTCTAGACGCTCTTCAACACCCCAACGTGACTCAAACAAAAAACCAGCACCAAACTCTTCGATGGCCGGTTTAGCCGAGAAATATAGCACGGCTGTGGTAGCGGCTAAAATTACAAATAGTAAGCCAGCACTAAGCTGTGTTAACTTTTTAAACAGTATTTCCATTGAAACCCTTATTAAAGCGAAAACCTCCCCAACAAATATTGGGGAGGTTTTGTGGCCTATCGTAAATGAATAATTACTTAACCGATATTATTTTAAACCCTTCTGAACCCAATAGCCCTGAATTTTCTTAATCACCGCTTCTGGCAAACTAACATAGCCAACTTTCTCGATCAGGCTATTCTTTTTAGTCAATGCATACTCAAAGAAATTAATTACTTCTTTAGAGCTTTCACCCTGTTGAGGGACCAAAGCAAATGTTGCCGTCACCACAGGGTAGCCCTTTGGTGGGTAGGCAATGTTGGCATAAAAGTCTTTTTTAGGGTCAAGATCAGCAAACGTTGCTGCTGCCTCAAACGAACCCGGCGTTGGCTTAACGAATGCATGCTCGCGATTTTCAATAATCGCCATATCTAGGCCATTCTTTTTTGCATCCGCATAATCAACATAGCCGATTGAAAAAGCGTTGCTTTTAATGGCTGTCGCCACACCAAAGTTGCCTTTACCTGCGATACGATTTGTTGATGGCCAAGCCACGACTTTTTTCGCACCTATCTGTTTGCGCCATTGCTTATTCATTTTGCTTAAGTAATACGTAAAGGCAAATGTAGTGCCCGATTTATCACTACGGTGTACAAACAAGATTTTTTCGTGAGGCAGTTCCACATTTTTGTTTTCTGCCTTAATCGCTGCGTCATCCCAGTGGGTAATGGTACCTAACATTATCCCAGAAATCGCTTTTTCACTTAGGCGCATACCACTAACACCTTCCACGTTATACGCAAAGGTAATCGCACCAATCGCTGTTGGGAACATAATCAGGCCTTTTTTAGCCAGTACTTTAGACTTTAACGGTTTATCCGTCCCACCAAAATCCACGTGACCAGCCGACACTTCTTTAATGCCCGAACCACTGCCGGTTGGTGTGTAGTTAACTTGATGACCGGTCTCTTCATAATATGCCTTACTCCAAGCCTTATACGCTGGGTAAGCAAAGCTCGACCCTGTTCCTTCAACTTTTGCTGCATGAGCCGCTGCGCCCATGGTTAAACTAAGAACCCCTAATGCTAATGCTTTTTTAAATGTCATGTTTTTTCCAATTAGTTGAGTAACCGGTAAAGCAACGCCTTACCATGAAATCCAGTTTATTCAGTTTATGTGGCATTATAATGAATGCTATATGACAGTTTTATGACGACAATACCACTATTTAATTTATCGTTCTGGTCGCTGGTAGCAAACACTGAAAATTACTGCCTTCGCCGACGACACTCTCTACCACTAAACAAGCATCATGACGCTCCAGTTCGTGCTTCACGATAGATAACCCCAATCCTGTTCCACCTTTATTCATCACATTATTTTCTGGCACCCTATAAAATCGCTCTGTTAACCGACTGATATGCCTTGCTGATATGCCTTTACCTGTATCCCTAACCGATAAAAGGCCTCTTCCTTCTTCATCAACCGTCCAACTAACTGATATATCACCAGCATCAGTGGTGTAATAAATCGCATTACTAATCAAGTTGCGCATAATAGTGAGGAAAGCATTTTTATCTCCCTTCAAACCACACCCACTCGCCACATCGAACGTTAGCCGCTGTTTTTTACGTTGGGCCAATGTTTGCAACTCGGCGTTCAACTGCTCAAACAAGTTTGGCAGGCTTAAAGTTGTATCCGCATCCCCTCTATGCCCTTCCTCCAATTTACTTAACTGCAACAGTTCATCTATCATTGTTTGCATTTTAAGGACTTGTTGGTCTATTTTTTTTAATGAATGGTCCACCGTTTTATCGTCACCCATCGATGAGGCTAACAACATTTCCACATAACCTTTCATCACCGTCAGCGGTGTCCTCAGCTCATGCGAGGCATTCGATATAAAGTCTTTACGCATTTGATTAACGCGCTCAACCTTTGTGACGTCACGAACCAATAACAACCGTGAGCCCTTAGTATATGGCATCACCCTAACTTCAACCTTTGATGCCGTCCAACCACCCCCTGACGCTGGCGACTCTATTACCTCTCCTGCCCCATTATCCGAAGCATCAAGCAACTTTGTAAATAACGGATGACGCACTAAGTGGTTAATCATTTGCCCTGCATCACTTTTCTTTAAAAGCAGCAATGCTGATGCTTGCTCATTAAACCACTGAATCTCATTGGATGCCGATAAGACCACGACGCCATCTGGGAAAACAGAAATTAACGTTTTAAACCGCTCAAGCTGATGCTTGACACTTTCTTTCTGAACTAAGTGCTGCTTTTTGACACTGTTAATATGCTCTACTAACTCATTAAAAAAACCTTTTTTAAATGGTGCGCTAACCTGATCACTACCCTTCGCCCAGGTGCAAATAAGCTGTAAACGATAAAGCTGAAAAATGCCGTAAACCAATAATAACGGCAACGCTAACCAGGCACCCATACCCAACCACAAGCCAACGAGCAACGCTAATACCATCGCCAGCAACAAAAGGCTTACCTCGTACAGCAATGTCTTGCTCATCCTTTAGTACCGACAAGCTTGTAACCAAAACCACGCACAGTTTGCACTAAGTCCGCACAACCTTGCGCATCCAATATTTTTCTTAACCGCCTAATATGCACATCAACCGTTCGGTCTTCAACGTACACGTTATCACCCCAAACATTATCCAGTAGTTGGTTTCGTGAATAAACTTTATTGGGGTTTGAAGCAAAGTAATGCAAGAGCTTATATTCCGTTGGGCTCATCATAATATCAACATCATTAATGGCCACTCGATGGCTATCGGGGTCTATTAATAACGGGCCAACCGTTATGACCGAGTCACTGCCCCGGTTAGTTAGCTTCCCTGTACGCCTTACCACTGCTTGCATTCGGGCAATTAACTCTCGTACCGAAAATGGTTTAGTCACATAATCATCAACCCCTGTTTCCAGTCCTGATATTTTATCATCTTCAGCACTTCTAGCCGTTAACATGATAATAGGTATGCGCTTATTCACCTCGTGGTTTTTTAAAAACCGAACCCAGTCTGGGCCATTGATACCGGGCAGCATCCAGTCGAGTAAGATGATATCGGGGGTTGAATCGTGCAAAGAGTCCTGAGCTTTCATTACATCTTTACACCACGTCACCGTCAGATCATTAGCCTGCAGGGATAGCTGTAGCATTTCGCCAATATCTTCATCATCCTCAACCAGTAATACATTCATTTTTTCCATCAATAAAACCATTTATAATTATTTTGCACACCTTACTCCCTGTTTATGACGACTACGTGACAATTAAACGACGTCCTCACGACAGCTTTGCATAACAATACTTGAGTTGTTGCAAGCCAAACCACTCGATGAAAAGCCAATAGGTGCCTTGCCACTCCCCATTGCCAACCTAATCCTCACTCAAGAATAACACAACTTATGGTCAAGAAAGGTTGATCCGAGGCCGTCAAGTAGCCCCTTGCACTTCGCCCTTAATTGATAAAACAAAAGTAGCTATAGGGCGGCATTTCTGATTAAATCGAAGACGATTGATGGCAACCACATTATCAACAAATGATATGGTTTGAGCTCTGCCCTGCCTTGTTGCAGAGGCCATAATATCTTGAAGAATTAACAGCAACGGGCTTTTAACCACCTCCGCTTGACGGAACTTATTTGTATGAAGTTGGGCAGGAATTAGCGCCCGTGGCTTTCAGCCTGTGTTTTAGCCAACACAGACACATTCCTACTGATACTACCGAGTAGCTACCGCTCTCCACTTTAGCCATTAATGGTTAGACGTTTAACTAACATTCGAATATGGGCCCCATACCCACACGGCGGCATGGAGCCCATTCAACCCTTACTGCTTACTTTTTAGTAAACACCAGCACTTGAGCGTTTTCATTACCTTGAATATCAACACTGATAACATCACCGGGTGAAAACTTTGCTGATAACAAATCTTGAGCCAGCGTATTTTCCAACCGCTGCTGAATAGCACGTTTTAAAGGTCGCGCACCATACACCGGATCAAACCCAGCCTCACCCAAACTGTCTAACGCAGCTTCTGATACCTGTAAGTCAATATCACGGTCTTTTAAGCGTTGGCGCAACACCTCAACTTGTATGGTCGTAATCGCCCTTATTTGCGAACGACCTAATGGGTGAAATACCACCGACTCATCGATACGGTTGATGAATTCTGGCCGGAAATGCGACCCCACCACCTCCATCACTGCATCTTTCATTTCATCGTAGTTCACCTCACCTGTTAAGCGTTGAATACTGTCTGAGCCTAAGTTTGACGTCATCACAATAACCGTATTTCTAAAGTCAACAGTTCGCCCTTGACCATCAGTCAATCGCCCATCATCCAATACTTGCAACAAAATATTAAACACGTCTGGGTGTGCTTTTTCAACTTCGTCCATTAAAATAACAGAGTAGGGTTTACGGCGAACAGCTTCCGTAAGATACCCCCCTTCTTCATACCCCACATAGCCTGGAGGCGCACCAATTAAACGTGCGACCGAATGTTTTTCCATAAACTCAGACATATCAATCCGCACGATAGCCTCTTCGGTATCAAACAAGAACTCAGCCAGCGCCTTACATAGCTCTGTTTTACCGACCCCTGTTGGGCCTAGAAACAAGAAAGACCCATTCGGCCTATCGGGGTCTGAAAGACCCGCACGGGAGCGACGAACAGCATCACTGACTGCTTTAACCGCCTCTGATTGCCCAATAACTCTTTTAGCTAAGTTGTCTTCCATTTGCAGCAGCTTTTCACGTTCGCCCTCCAGCATTTTTGAAACTGGAATACCCGTCCATTTAGACACCACTTCGGCAATTTCTTCTTCGGTTACTTTATTACGCAGCAGGGTGAACACTTGCTCGTCATCATTCGCTTCTGCCGCTTGAATTAATTTTTCTAACCGTGGTATCTCACCGTACTGCAGTTCAGACATGCGCGTTAAATCACCTGCACGGCGAGCCGCTTCCATGTCTAATTTTATTTTTTCAAGCTCTTCTTTATGTTGAGCGCTTCCTTGCATCGCCGCTTTTTCTGCTTTCCAAATTTCCTCTAAATCAGCATATTCTTTTTCAAGCACAGTAATTTCAGATTCAAGTAACAGTAAACGCTTGATAGAGGCATCATCGCTTTCTTTTTTCAATGCCTCTCGTTCAATTTTCAACTGAATAAGCCGCCGCTCTAAGCGATCCATTGCTTCGGGCTTTGAATCCATTTCCATCCGAATCCGACTGGCCGATTCATCAATCAAATCAATTGCTTTATCTGGCAACTGCCTATCAGTAATGTAACGGTGCGACAAAACAGCAGCCGACACAATGGCTGGATCAGTAATGTCCACACTGTGGTGAACCTCATACCGTTCTTTCAAGCCGCGCAAAATAGCAATGGTGTCTTCAACCGTTGGTTCATCAACCTGTACCTTTTGAAAGCGTCGCTCCAAGGCCGCATCTTTTTCAATGTATTGGCGGTACTCATCCAACGTGGTTGCACCAACGCAGTGTAGCTCGCCACGGGCCAGCGCAGGTTTCAGCATATTGCCGGCATCCATCGCTCCCTCACCTTTACCAGCGCCAACCATGGTGTGAAGCTCATCGATAAACAAGATAACCTGCCCTTCTTGTTTAGACACATCACTCAACACCGCTTTTAAACGCTCTTCAAACTCTCCACGGAACTTTGCTCCAGCAACTAACGCGGCCATGTCTAATGATAACAATCGCTTTGATTTAAGGTTTTCAGGCACCTCACCATTAATAATTCGTTGAGCCAAACCCTCAACAATTGCCGTTTTACCGACACCTGGTTCACCAATAAGCACGGGGTTATTTTTGGTACGACGCTGTAACACTTGAATGGTACGGCGAATTTCTTCATCGCGCCCAATCACTGGATCCAACTTTCCCTGCTCGGCACGCTCGGTCAAATCAATACTATATTTCTCAAGTGCTTGGCGGTTTTCTTCGGCATTTTGATCATTTACCGCCTCACCACCGCGCACATCATCAATCGCTTTTTCAAGCGACTGTTTATTCCCACCAGCTGATGCTAAGGCACTGCCGACTTGCCCTTTATCGTCTAATGCTGCTAAAACAAATAACTCACTGGAGATAAAAGCATCTTGCCGTTTCTGAGCCAGCTTGTCCGTTACATTAAATAAGCGACTTAGGTCATTGGATAACTGGACGTCTCCACCCGTTCCCTCAACGGTTGGCAAACGCTCAAGCACATCTTCAAGCTCAGAACGTAGGCGGTTAACATTCAGCTTGGCCAATTGAAGTATATGACGCACACTAGCACCTTGCTGGTCGAGCATAGCCACAAGTAAATGCACGGGCTCTATAAACTGATGATCTTTGCCTAGCGCCAAGCTTTGCGCATCTGATAGTGCTGTTTGAAATTGAGTGGTCAGTTTATCCATTCGCATACATCATTCCCCGTTAATATTGTCTAATACTGTATTAATGGGGCGGGCATAAGCAATTTTCAAGCCCTACGTCAAGTCGTTTGTTAATAATTTAAGGGCTTTTCACGGAGGCTAACGTTGTTTTCAATCTAGAGAAATGAACGTTAAGGAGGTATTACAGGCGTAAATGCACTTTATAATGTTGCATGAAAGCCAAATAACTGTCGTACACAGGTCCTAAGGCAGCTCTGAATTAATGAATAAACCCGTGTAACCAGCTAATGAGTACAACCCCAACAAGGATTAAACCTATTTGCTCTATTGCTGCGGCTAAACTAACTCGCTTATGCAGTGTTGGAATCAAATCAGCGACGGCTATGTATATAAAGCTTGCTGCAGCAAACGCCAAAATATACGGTAATATTGATTGCAAGTCGGCCAACCAAAAGTAGGCCAGCAAGCCACCCGCCAGGGTTGCAAAGCTAGAAATGACATTATAAACGATGGCTTTTTTGCGGCTAAAACCACTTTGCAAAAGAATGGCGAAATCACCAACCTCTTGAGGAATTTCATGCGTTGTAACGGCTAACGCTGTCACCACGCCGAGGTGAACATCAGTTAAAAATGCTGCTGCAATAAGGATCCCATCAACAAAATTATGCACACTGTCACCCACTAAGATAAGAGTGCCAGCCGATTTGTGGTTATGTGCATTCACATCAATATGTCCCTCACAATCCTCATGATGACAATGCCGCCAGAGAACCAGCTTCTCTAAGGTGAAGAAAAACAATAGTCCACCAAGAATGGTGACAGACAGCGTATGAAAACTGGTTTTCTCAACCCCTTCTAATGCATGAGGGATTAAGCCGACAAATGACACGCTAAGTAACGCACCGGTTGCAAAGCTAACGCTAAAAGGCAGCGCCTTATTAATGATCTTTTTGGGTAATAAAAATACTAGAGAGGCCGCTAACACACTGAGAACGCCACCCAATAAAGTAAACAGAAGAATCCAGGTTAATACGCTCATTAGTCGTCTATAAAATTTAAGGTTGAAGCCAAATTAGCGATGCCATTCGACCGGTTATAGGCTCACGCCGATAAGAGTAAAACTTATCTGATTCATTATACGTACAATGCTCACCGCCATACATTTTTTTTACCCCACAGTCGAGCAACGTCATCCTTGCTAAGGCATACAGGTCGGCAAGGCAGTGTGTTTTATCAACATAACGAAAGGCTTGCTGCATGACCGGTTTCTTATCCGTAAAGGCGTCTTTAACCTCTCTCCCTACTTCAAAGTGCGCAGGGCCAATAGCAGGCCCTAACCACGCTAGAACATCGTCCGGTTTTTCAAACATTGCAACCGCATTCTCGATAACGCCACCTAGTAAGCCGCGCCAACCTGCATGCACAGCCGCCACCTGCGTCCCCTGTTTATTACACAACAAAACTGGCAAGCAGTCTGCTGTTAATACTGCGCAAACCTTATCTTTCTGCTGTGTTACAGCACCATCTGCTTGCAGATTGATTGATTGCTCAGCAACACTTAACTCAACCAGCTGCGTTCCATGGACTTGATCTAACCAAACCGGATCACTGGGCAGGTCTAGCGCCGTTGTTAGGCTTTGGCGGTTCAGTTTCACATTATTGGCATCATCATTAACATGCAGAGCCAAGTTTAAACTCGTGTAATTGGCTGGGCTATACCCACCCGTTCGATACGTGGTGAACGCTTTAACTGCAATGGGCGCAGGCCAGTTAGCATCTAGCCTCATCATCCCATTAAGGTGCTGGAGATTCTTGCTCTAATACCCGCACCAAGTTTTTCATATCGTCCGGCATCTCACATACCCAAGATATCTCTTCCCCACTAACTGGGTGAACAACACCCAAGCGAGCAGCGTGCAATGCTTGCCGTTTAAAGCCCTTCAATGTCTCACTCAGTAATTCACTGGCATTTGCTATCGCTTTATAACGACCACCATATGTTTGATCCCCCACTAAGGAATGATGTCGATGGCTTAGGTGAACGCGAATTTGATGAGTTCTTCCTGTTTCAAGCTTTACTTTTAGCAAGGTATGCTTGGCAAACCGCTGCTCTACACGGTAGTGAGTAATCGCCTCTTTCCCGCCTGCTCTTACTGCATAACGTTTACGATCTGTTGGGTGCCTAGCTAACGGTTCATTAATGGTTCCACCGGCGGTTATATATCCCCTAACAACGGCCAAATATTCTCGTTGGAATGCTCTTTCCTGTAGCTGGTCAACCAATGTCTTATGAGCGGTTAATGTCCTAGCAACCATCAATAAACCACTTGTTTCTTTATCTATCCGGTGAACCAAACCCGCTCTTGGTAGCCCTTCAAGCTCAGCATCATAATGCAGCAAGGCATTTTGCAAGGTTCCGTCCCAGTTGCCAGCAGCAGGGTGAACAACTAAACCAGCCGGCTTATTCACCACAATCATCGACTCATCTTCGAAAACAATATCGAGGGCAATTGGCTCTGCTTTGACATCCAGTGACTTGTCGACAGTAGGCGTTATCAAAACAACCTCGCCCCCATTGACTTTATCCCGTGGCCGAAGTGTTCCTCCGTCTATTAGAACGTTTCCCTTGTTCACCCATGCTTTAAGCCGACTTCGAGAATACTCTGGGCATAACTCTGCCAATGCTTGATCAAGTCGGAGCCCCGCCATTTCATGCGGTATAATTAATTCTATTTGTTGTTGTGTTTTCAAGCCGATAACATTGTAATAATTAGTGTGCTGCGGCATTATAACCGCTTAACTTACCTTAGCCTTTATTTAACTCATGACTTTTACTTACTACCGTTCAATTAAACACCTTTTTTTACTATTTCTCCTAACCAGCCTAAGTGCCTGCTCCACCATGGATTTGGTCACACCTAATGAAGGCGAAGATGAAAAAGCAGGTTGGTCCGCCGCTGATTATTACAATGAAGCAAAAGAGGCTTTAAACGATGAGCGATATTTAGCCGCCACCGAACTATACGAGGCCCTTGAGTCTCGCTATCCGTTTGGTACTTACGCTCAACAAGCACAAATTGATCTGGCCTACGCGTATTATAAAAACAACGACCCTGAGTCGGCTATTGCTACGGCCAACCGTTTTATTCGGATTCACCCACGCCACCAACGCATTGACTACGTCCATTACTTAAAAGGCCTAATTCACTTTAACCGTGGCATAGGCTTTTTAGAACGATACTTACCCACTGACAAGTCTCAACGTGACCCAGGTGCAGCACTTGAGTCGTTAGATGACTTTGAAACCCTGTTAAGGCGCTTTCCAGATAGCACCTATGCTGCCGATGCAAAGCAGCGCATTATTTCACTTAAATCTAACCTTGCCCTGCATGATTTAAATGTTGCCCGCTATTATGTAAAACGCAAAGCATATGTCGCTGCTACCAATAGGGCTCGGTATATTATTGAGCACTATCAAAAAACCGTGGCCGTGCCACGTGCTCTTCTTTTACTCGTTGATACATATCAAGCAATGGACATGAATGATTTAGCAGCTGATGCTCAGCGAGTCTATAACCTTAACTACCCTAACGGGTTGCCGCCGATAGACAACCCATCTTATGCGCATGAAGAAACCCTTTCTGAGCGTGTTTGGGACTACTTAGAACTAGACAAGTAAAACTATACGTTACAGCTCAGGTAGCCTTTTGCTGCCAGAGCTGTAACGCATAAGACACACTATCCTGCTTCAAATAGAAAGCGACTAAAGCCCGACGTCATCGGGAAGCGTCGCTCACGACCAAATGCACGCGAGGTGACTTTCACCCCTGGCGGTGACTGCCGTCGTTTATATTCATTCTGCTCGACCAGTCTCAGCACTCTATCAACAACCTCTTTGTCATAACCAATGGTTAATATTTCCTTCCTAGACTGATCTAATTCAATAAACCGCTCCAAAATATCATCCAGCACAGGGTACGGCGGTAAGCTGTCTTCATCTTTTTGGTCAGGTGCAAGCTCAGCAGACGGCGGGCGGGTAATAACCCGTTCAGGAATAACCGGTGACACGGTATTACGGTATTTTGACAAGGCATACACCATCATCTTAGGCACGTCTTTTATCGGCGCAAAACCACCGGCCATATCACCATATAAGGTGGCATAACCCACACTCATCTCACTTTTATTGCCGGTCGTGAGTAATATTTTGCGTTTTTTATTGGAAATAGCCATTAGCAATACACCTCGACTACGGGCTTGAATATTTTCCTCCGTGACATCCGAGGCTAAGCCTTCAAACGCACCATTTAACATCTGTGAAAAAGCATTAATGGCTGGTTCGATGGGAATCGTTTGATGCGTGACACCTAGCGCATCAGCCTGCTTTATGGCATCTTCATTACTCATATCAGCGGTATAACGCGATGGCATTAACACCACCTCAACCTTATCGCCACCCAGCGCATCAGCGGCAATAGCCAACACCAATGCCGAGTCAATACCACCCGACAAACCCAGCACCGCACCATTAAACCCATTTTTCGTCACATAATCACGTACCGCTAAGACTAATGCCTGATAAATTCCTTCCAACTCCGCCATCGGAGGACAAACACTCTGCTCTGTTAATCCAACAACTTCACCCGAGGAAAACTCAACAACACGCATTGTTTCTTCAAATGCCGGCAAGCGATGAACCGACTCACCGCGCTGGTTCATCACAAAAGAGCCTCCGTCAAATACCAGCTCATCTTGCCCACCCACTTGATTAACATAGACAATTGGCAAAGCTGTTTCACTCACCCTGGCTTGCAGCGTTTGTTCGCGTTGTTGCGCCTTGTTTAACTCAAAAGGTGAGGCATTCAAATTAACAATCAGGCTCGCACCTGCTTGCTTTAACTGCTCACAAACGGCTGGCGTCCAAATATCTTCACAAAGGCTTAAACCAATCGTTTCACCACATAGCTTAAATACACTGGCATACGAGCCTGCGTTGAAATAACGCTTTTCATCAAATACACCGTAATTAGGTAACTGCTGCTTGCGATAGTTAGCCACTAAACTACCGCCTTGTAAGACCGCTGCACTATTAAACAAGCCGTTTTCTGCTTTTTCTGGGTAACCAATAATAATGCTGAGCGATGGCTCACTATCGGCAATGCGCTGCAATTCCTTCTCAACACGTTGAATAAAGTCATCACGCAGCAATAAATCTTCTGGCGGATAGCCTGTTATTGCCAGCTCGGGGAAAATAATCGCATCGGCGCATTGCTGCGAGGCTTGCTGGCAAAACTCAATGATTCGGTCCGCATTGGCAACTAAGTCACCAACGACAGGGTTAAATTGAACGAGGGCTAGTTTCATAACAAACAGACATAAAAAAGGGCTGTATAGTTTACAGCCCTTTTCGTACTACTTTAAATTTTAACGCTAAATTAGCCCAAAATTTCCTTCATTTTCGCGCCCATGTCAGTCGGTGATTTCACAATGTGAACACCCGCTCCTTCTAAGGCAGCAAATTTAGCTTCGGCAGTTCCTTGTCCACCAGAAACAATCGCACCGGCATGGCCCATACGTTTGCCTGGAGGCGCTGTAACACCCGCAATATAACCAACAACCGGCTTAGTCACATTGTTTTTGATGTATTCCGCGGCTTCTTCTTCAGCCGTTCCACCAATTTCACCCACCATGATAATACCCTTAGTATTCTCATCGGCTTCGAAACGTGAAATAACGTCAATAAAATTCATGCCGTGAATTGGATCACCACCAATACCCACACACGTACTTTGACCCAAGCCAGCAGTGGTTGTTTGATGAACCGCTTCATAGGTTAATGTACCTGAACGTGATACCACACCAATGCTACCCGCTTGGTGAATAAAACCAGGCATAATGCCAATTTTGCATTCACCCGGTGTGATAACACCTGGGCAGTTAGGGCCAATTAATACGGTATTTTCGTATTGTTCAAGCGATGCCTTAACTTTCATCATATCCAACACGGGAATACCTTCAGTGATACATACAATCACTTCAATACCACCGGCAGCAGCTTCTAAAATAGCATCGGCAGCGAACGGAGGCGGCACGTAGATCATGGTTGCCGTTGCACCGGTATCTTTAACGGCTTCAGCAACCGTATTAAAAACAGGTAGATCTAAATGTTTTTCACCACCACGGCCTGGCGTTACACCACCCACCATTTTAGTGCCATAAGCAATCGCTTGCTCAGAGTGAAATGTTCCTTGTTTGCCGGTAAAACCTTGGCAAATTACTTTTGTGTCTTTATTAATTAAAATACTCATTATGACCCTCTAAATTAAGATGCGGCTTGAACAGCAGCTTTAGCCGCTAGCCTTAAATCATCGGCAGCGATAATATCTAAACCTGATTCTTTCAACAGCTCACGCCCTTGATCAGCATTGGTGCCCTCTAAACGAACAACAACAGGAACGTTTACGCCAACCTCTTTAACCGCTTCAATAATACCTTCAGCAATTAAGTTACAACGAACGATACCGCCAAAAATATTAACTAAAACCACTTTCACTTTGTCATCAGACAAAATCAATTTAAAGGCTTCAGCAACACGTTCAGCCGTTGCACCACCACCAACATCAAGGAAGTTTGCAGGGAAACCGCCTTCAAGTTTAACTAAATCCATGGTCGCCATCGCCAAACCAGCACCATTCACCATGCAGCCAATGCTACCGTTTAACGTGATGTAGTTAAGTTCATGCTGTTGCGCCAAGTATTCTTTTTCATCTTCTTGAGATGGGTCGCGCATGGCCACCATATCAGGATGACGGTAAGCCGCGTTGTCATCTAGGTTTACTTTCGCATCTAAAGCAATTAAGTCGCCATCGCCATTAACAATTAACGGGTTAATTTCAACTTGGCTGGCATCTTTTGCAATAAACATCGCTAAAAGACCCGACATCACCTTAAATAACTGACCAACTTGCTTGCCTTCTAAGCCCATTTTAAAGGCGATATCTCGGCTTTGGTAAGGCTGCAGGCCTGCCGTAGGATCAACTGATGCTAATAAAATCTTCTCAGGTGTTTCTTCAGCCACTTCTTCAATGTCCATACCGCCTGCTTCAGACGCCATAAACATAATACGTTTAGTCGCACGGTCAACCACTGCACTTAAATATAACTCACGTTCGATGGGCTTAACTTCTTCAACAATCAACGTTTCAATGGGTAAGCCTTCAGCATCTGTTTGCGGCGTTACTAGACGCGAGCCCAATAACTTATTACTGTAGGCCTCAACTTCTTCAATGCCTTTACATAATTTAACGCCGCCCGCTTTACCACGGCCACCAGCGTGAACTTGGGCTTTTACAACCCAGCAATCCCCGCCTAATTCTTTTGCAACATTAACGGCTTCTTTAACTGAACGTGCTGGCTTACCAACTGGTACGGGTACACCAAACTCAGCAAACACCTGTTTTGCTTGATACTCATGTAAATTCATTCAAATTCCTCTATTATTCATTTAAGTCACTTAACTCAACCATTCTAATTGATTTTAGAATCAAAATCAGCCAAGTAGGTACAATATGACCCTGCATTCTGCACCGAAACAAAGCGAACTGGTAAAAACCTGCCCATTTGTGAGCAATTTGTCGCTGCCTGCAGAACAGGCGTGGCGCTCACTTAAGGTTTTTCATGCCTACCAACTGGTTCTTTCGCTGGCCTTTTTTGTTTTATTTGCCAGCCATACAGGCCCGTCCATGTTTGGCCAAAGTAACCCAAGTTTGTTTTACTCCGTCAGCCTAACCTATTTCACCATCACTCTTTTTAGTACTGTTTTTATCCGTAAGCCTTACATTCCATATGCGCGACAAGTACAAATTAAAATTATTACGGATATCGCCTTCCTAAGTTTAATCATGCATGCCAGTGGGGGTATCACCAGCGGATTGGGCATATTGCTGGCGGTTACTGTTGCAGCAGGGGGCTTATTAGCCGGCGGCCTATGCACTCTTTTCTTTGCCGCCATTGCAACCTTTGCCGTACTAGGTGAGCAAATAATTGCCGATAGCCTACATAGCTTTACTAAAACGGCTTATACATATGCAGGGGTTTTAAGCGCTTCCTTTTTCACCATCGCCCTACTTGCTATGGTTTTAGCAAAACGTGTTGAAAAGTCCCAACGCGTTGCCGAGCAGCAAGGCCGCGACATTAGCAACCTTCAACAGCTCAATAGTTACATCATCAAACAGTTACCATCGGGGGTCATCGTTATCGACCAACACAACAACATTAGTGATGCCAATGCAGTCGCCAGCATACTTATTGGCCAACCTCTTATCATCGGCAGCAGCTTGTTAAGCAGCTCAGAAGAATACTGGCAATTATTTAACCGTTGGCGAAGAAACACACTTGATAATACGGCCACCCTTGCCGCTACGCCTAACACTCCTCGCATCCAACTGCGCTTTAGTCAACTTACTCATTTGACCAGTAAAGCTTACGTCATATTTTTAGATGACTTATCCGCCATCGACCAGCAAGTACAACAAGGAAAGCTCGCATCGCTAGGGCGGTTAACCGCTAGTATCGCTCACGAAATTCGTAACCCGCTTGGCGCTATTAGTCATGCCGGTGAGTTGCTAGCTGAGTCACACCAGCTTAACCAAGAGGACCAGCACTTACTTAATATTATTCATAAGCACAGTGCGCGCGTTAACCTTATCGTTAAAAACATTATGGACCTCTCACGACAGCAAGAAAGCCTTGTTGAGCCAATTAATCTTTGCTCCTGGCTTAAAGACTTTGAAAGTGATTTTATTGAACAATTCAGCCTTAGCACATCACCGCTACATATTGAGACTGACAATACGGCTTGTGAAATAAGTTTTGATAAAAACCACCTTAAGCAAATCATCGACAACCTATGTAGCAACGCCCTTAAATATGGCCAACAACAACTGCAACCCATAAGAATTAACATTAAAGCTGGGCGTACAGCGCTTAATCACGCCATGTATATTTCTATATCAGACCATGGCAAAGGCATTGACGACAAATTAGCTCAGCAAATTTTTGAGCCTTTCTTTACCACGTCCTCTTCTGGTACGGGGCTAGGCTTATACATTTCAAACCAACTTGCCCAGCTTAACCATGCTACATTAAGCTATGCGACTAATAATAATGATGGCGGTAGTTGTTTTACGCTACTACTTTCCCAACCAAACGCTTAAATAATGACTCAAGCACTTGCCTTAATTGTAGATGACGAACCCGATATTTTAGAACTGCTAAAAATCACTTTGTCTCGAATGAATATCGACTGTAAATCCGCCGCAGACCTTGGCCAAGCGCGACAGTTATTAAAACAACACCACTTTGATTTGTGCCTAACCGACCTGCAACTGCCCGATGGTGATGGACTAGAGCTGGTGGAACACATCCAAAAGCACTTCCCCAATATCCCCACTGCCGTCATCACCGCCTTTGGCAGCATGGACACCGCAGTCAAAGCGCTAAAATTAGGTGCGTTCGACTTTGTGTCTAAACCAGTTGACTTGAAAAGCCTCAAAAGCCTGGTTAGCTCCGCAATAAAAATTAATGACACCCAAGCCCCAGTGGACAGACGCAGCCGAGACCAACTGCTCGGTGATTCAGTCGCCATGGCCAAGGTACGGGCAAAAATAGCCAAACTTGCACGTAGCCAAGCGCCTATCTATATTAGCGGCGAATCAGGCACGGGCAAAGAACTGGTTGCCAAACTTATCCATCAAAAAGGCCCCCGTGCGAATAATAACTTCGTTGCCATTAACTGCGGCGCCATCCCACAGGACTTAGTTGAAAGCGAGCTATTTGGCCACAAAAAAGGCAGCTTTACCGGCGCCATTAGTGATAAAGCTGGATTATTCCAAACCGCCCATGGCGGCACTTTATTTTTAGACGAGCTGGCCGACTTACCTCTGCATATGCAGGTTAAGCTATTACGCGCCATTCAGGAGAAAAGTATCCGCCCAATCGGGAGCGATCAAGAAATAGCCATCGACGTACGCATTCTTAGTGCCACCCATAAAAATCTCGCCTTATTGGTAGAAAACGGCGACTTTAGGCAAGATTTGTACTATCGCGTCAATGTTATAGAGCTTGCCTTGCCCCCACTTCGCGAGCGGCAAGAAGACATTCCCCAACTGGCCGAGCATATTCTTAAAAAACTAAATACCCAGCAAATCGACGACGCTATCCGCCTTAGCAAAAAAGCCTCTATAGCGCTCAGCCAATATCACTTCCCCGGCAATGTCCGTGAACTAGAAAACATCCTAGAACGCGCTTTTACACTTTGCGAAGGCGATACCATTCAATACGATGACTTGCAACTAGCCACGACAGCCCAAGGCCTCAAAAAAACCAAGGGGACCCAGAAAGCTCCCTTAACCCACGACAACCCCTTAGAAGATTATCTCGGTAGCCTAGAAAAAAAAGCCATCACCGAAGCACTGGAAAAAACACGCTGGAACAAAACAGCCGCTGCCAAAGAGCTGGGCATTACGTTTCGCGCATTACGCTATCGTTTAAAGAAATTAGGGTTGGATGAGTCATAAAGTGACCTTAAGCGTCACTTTATGACTCATCATTAAAGCACTAGCCTAACGTAACCACCCCCGCCAGAAAAAAATAACTATTAAAATTTAAACAGTTAAACCATATAACCACTCATTAAAAAGTCTTGGCACGCATTTTGCTTTAAAAATGCCGTAATAACTTTTAAATACTTTTAAGGATAAAACATGAAAAACTTACAAACAATGAAACATAGCGTTCAAAAGGGTTTCACCCTGATTGAATTAATGATCGTGGTTGCGATTATTGGCATTTTGGCGGCGATTGCGATTCCTGCTTATACCGATTACACGATTAAGTCTCGTGTTTCTGAAGGCGCATCTCTGGTCGCTGCATCAAAAACAGCAATGGAAGTATACTGGAGCGAAAATGGCACGACTGCCGCCCCAGATGGTGGAGCACTAGAAGCTTTCGATTTAAGCCTATGCGACACAGCAGACTGCACAACTTGGACCACACAAGCTGAATATGTATCCACTATTCTTCTTTTAGGGACTGCTGCCGCACCATACTTTGAAGTCCAATACAAAACATCAACAGCATTGGGTGAAGCAGCAGGTGATTGCGTTGAATACTTTCCAAACTTCACAAGCGGTCAGAATATAGAGTGGGAAGTGCGTGCAGCAGTCCAGTATGATACGGCTGGAGGCAACACAAGTGAAGCGGCCACCTGCGCCACAGGAGACGAAGGAGTCCCAAACAAATACAAACCTAAAGTTTAATAGCTAGACTTACACAAAAAGGGGCGGTTTATCCGCCCCTTTTTTATTATGGAATCCAACACAAAAACAACCCTCACCGTTTTTATCGCCCTTATTACTTTATTCGTCGTTTATTACCCAGGTATTAACGGACCATTTATATTTGATGACTTAGCTAACATTACGAATAACTCTTTCATCAAATTACAGTCTCTAGACCATAAAGCCTTATCCTTAGCCGCCATGTCAGGCGATGCCGGCCCCTTAAAACGCCCCGTTGCCATGCTAAGCTTTGCCCTCAACCACTATTTTTCTGACGGTTACTCTGCATCAGCCTTTAAAACAACCAACATTATTATTCACAGCATTAATGCCATACTTGTTTTTATTTTATGCCAACAGCTTTTTACTCGACGGACCATAACTACTAATCAAGCAGCCAACGATATTAACTTTTGGTTCGCAAGTACCATCAGCATAATTTGGGCGCTACACCCAATCAACCTCACCAGCGTGCTATATGTTGTCCAACGAATGACCTCACTCAGTACGCTATTTAGCCTCAGCTGTATAATTTTTTACCTAGCTGCACGTAATCGCTGGCTAAGTCACTCATATTCTTACCGTGTTAGTGGCTTATTTTGCGTTAGCATTATTAGCTTACTACTAGCCCTTTTCAGTAAAGAGAATGCCATTCTAATCCCTTTAGTTATTTTACTGATTGAGCTAGTGCTTTATTCAATTGAAAAGCCATGGCACCTTATCAACACCTTAACTAAACAACAGAAAATTGCTGGCTTAATCGCTATCGCGGCCATTTCAATAGTGGCTTTATCCTGGGCTATTGATTATGCTTCCAGTGGCTTCAACAGCAGGCCGTTTAGTATGGTGGAACGTGTATTAACCGAGTCACGTGTACTTTGCTTTTATCTTTCCTTAATACTGATTCCACGCATTAATGCCTTCGGCTTATTTCATGATGACATTGCGCTTTCAACCTCGTTATTTGCCCCATGGACCACCATCACATCAATCATTTTTATCATTGCTTTGCTGGCAACTGCCTTTTATTATCGCAAAAGGAACCCTTTATTCGCCTTAGGAATTGGCTGGTTTTTTATTGGCCATTTATTAGAGTCAGGCTTCTTTTCTTTAGAAATTGCTCATGAACATCGAAACAACCTTCCCTCTATTGGCATCATTCTAGCAGCGACATCACTCATACCTATAGATAAACTAAAGAGTAGGAAAGTTATCACCGGCTTTCTTTTGGTCGTACTTGTATTGGGCAGCACCACTTGGCTTCGAGCTAAACAATGGGAAAACTATCAAAGCCTCGCCTATTACGAAGCCGCTCATCACCCAAACTCTCCAGCTATTCAAGCACTTCTCAGCAATGCTGCCAATCAAGCAGGGGATGCTAGCGTTGCAACCCAAGCAATAAAAAAAGCCATGGAACTAGAGCCAAAAGAAACCGCTTATGCCATGCACTATCAAAATATATTGACGATACATGGAAAAGCTATCCCCCCTGAGCTACAACAAGAGACCTTACGTCGGATAAACTATAATCAGTTAACACCATCGACACAATTGGCACTCGACCAAATTGCAGGCTGCTTAAAAAAAGAACCTTGTGCGCCTCTAAAAAACAACTATCTTGAGTGGATTAACGCTGTTATCGACAAAAACCCCAATAAGGCCACTTACCCTTACTTAAAAGGCAAAGCCCTTAGAGCAATGGGGAAAGACTTAGCAGCCTTAAATGCCTTTCAGGCATCTCATGATTTAAGCGGCAACTATTTACACCCGCTATTTGAAATGGTCGATATTCTGTTACGCATGAGACAAATAACCCAAGCAGAAAAAATAGTGGAGTGGATAGAAGAAGCAAACGAAAAAACAAATTTTCGACGAGACGAGGAGCTTAAGAAACTTAAAAATATTTTGATTTCACTTAAAAATCAAACGGATTCATAAAACCAAAGGCATAGCCGACTTCATTTTATACAATGCTTTCTTAGCTTTACATTGGCATTGAAACCATGCAAATAGAAAGACACCTATAGCTGAACTTCCAAACTAATGTGATAACAAACTGCAATGACCTTAAAAAAGCGACAACATGCTTTCCAATGCTTTCTTAGCCATCAGCTTATCATCTTCATTGACCTTAACTTGATTAACCACATGACCATCGGCCAGGTTTTCCAGTATCCACGCTAGGTGCTGCGGGTCAGTTCTAAACATGGTTGAACACATACTGACGGTGGGCGACATAAAGTGAACAAATTTGTTTTGATCTTTCACTTCTTCTTTTAGTCGATTCACTAAGTTTAGCTCAGTGGCGATTAACCAAGTACTATTTGGCAAACCATCGCGTACGGTTTTAAGGATCATTTCAGTTGAACCAACGTGATCTGCTTTTTCACACACTTCAAAGCTTGCTTCTGGGTGCGCGACAATAATAGCGTTAGGGTGCGCCTTTTTAAAATCATCAATTTGCTTGGGCTGAAACATTTGGTGTACCGAACAAAAGCCCTTCCATAGAATCATTTTTGCGTTATGGATTTGCTCTTTTGTTAAACCGCCCATCGGCTGATTAAAGTCCCACACCACCATTTCATCTAGCGGTATATCCATCCGGTAACCTGTATTTCTACCTAAATGCTCATCGGGGAAAAATAGGATTTTCTCTCGCTTATCAAAACACCATTCCAGCACTTGTTTCGCATTTGACGAGGTACAAACAATTCCATCATGCCGACCACAAAAAGCCTTTAAGTCGGCTGCTGAATTAATGTAGGTAACTGGCGTAACTTGCTCATCGGCATTAATCACCGAGTTTAATTCTTTCCAACTACGTTCTACATTCGACAAGTTAGCCATATCAGCCATTGAGCAACCCGCTGCCAAATCGGGCAACACGGTTATTTGCTCAGGGCGCGACAAAATATCCGCCACTTCTGCCATGAAGTGTACGCCACAAAAAACAATGTATTCAGCTTCAGAGTGCGCTGCATGGTGCGAAAGCTTTAAAGAATCCCCACTAAAATCAGCATGTTTGAACACTTCATTTCGCTGATAGTGATGCCCTAAAATTGCGCAACGATCGCCTAGCTTTTCTTTTGCTGCAACAATTCGCTCATCGCATTGCTCATCTGATAATAACAAGTAGTCCTGAATGGCGTGTACGGTAGACATAATTTTCCTTATTCTGACTCAGCAACTGGTGGCTTTCTTAAACGAATGCCTAGCTCTTTTAATTGTGCATCGCTCACCATGGCTGGCGCGTTGGTCAACGGGCAAGCGGCTGTTTGTGTTTTAGGGAAGGCCATCACGTCGCGAATGGTTGACGCGCCAGACATTAACATCACTAGGCGATCCAAACCAAAGGCAATACCACCATGTGGCGGACAACCATATTTAAGCGCGTCTAATAAGAAGCCAAACTTATCTTGTGATTCTTGCTGCTCCATTCCGAGCAAGTCAAACACCACTTGCTGCATATCTGTCTTATGAATACGAATAGAACCACCACCGACTTCTGTTCCATTTAGCACTAAGTCGTAAGCACGCGATAAAGCTTTTTCAGCGTCCGCTTTAAGCTCATCTGCACTGCATGATGGCGCGGTAAATGGATGATGAATGGCAGTAAAGCGGTTTGATTTTTCATCCCAGTCGAACATTGGGAAATCAACCACCCAAACTGGCTTCCAATCGCCTTCGAGCAAGCCTTGGTCTTTACCAATTTTGTCGCGTAAGGCACCGATAGATTCATTCACAACTTTAGCTTTATCCGCACCGAAAAATACGATGTCACCTGTTTGTGCGCCGGTGCGTTGTAAGATGCTTTCAACCACATCATCCGGTAGGAACTTCAAGATAGGCGATTGCAAACCTTCAGCGCCCGCCGCACGGTCATTCACTTTAATGTATGCCAAACCTTTAGCGCCATAGATGCTAACAAACTTGGTGTAGCCATCAATGTCTTTACGGCTTAATTTACCGGCACCCGGCACACGTAACGCCGCCACACGGCCATCTTCACTGTTTGCAGGGCCAGAGAATACTTTAAATTCAACGCCCGCCATTAGATCACCCACATCCGTTAGCACCAATGGGTTACGTAAATCAGGGCGATCTGTTCCATACACATCCATCGCTTGCGCGTAGGTCATTTGCGGGAACTGTTCAGGTAATTGGACGTCAATCACTTCGTTAAATAAGCGACGGATCATGCCTTCCATCATACCCATGATTTCGCCTTCTTCCATAAAGGAGGTTTCGATATCTAACTGGGTGAATTCTGGCTGACGATCGGCCCGTAAATCTTCATCACGGAAACAACGTACCACTTGATAGTAACGATCCATACCTGCAATCATCAACAACTGCTTAAACAACTGCGGTGACTGAGGCAAGGCAAAAAAGCTGTTTTCGTGAGTACGGCTCGGCACTAAGTAATCACGTGCGCCTTCAGGTGTTGCCTTGGTTAGGAAAGGCGTTTCAATTTCATAGAAGTTTTCATCTTCTAAGAAGCGACGTAAGTTTAAGGTCACGTCACGACGTAAGCGAATTTTTTCCAGCATTTCAGGACGACGCAAATCAATGTAGCGATAGCGTAAACGAGTTTCTTCGTTTACTTCAATATCACCATCCACTTGAATGGGTGTGGTTTCTGAACGGTTAAGCACTTCTAGCTCTAAGCCTAATAGTTCAACCTTACCGGTTTTCATTTTAGGGTTAACCGTGCCATCTGGGCGTGGACGAACTCGCCCTTTTAGCTTTAATACATATTCACCACGCACACTTTCGGCAATCGCAAAGGATTCAGCACGATCAGGGTCAAACACCACCTGCACAATGCCTTCACGGTCACGCAAATCAATAAAAATAACGCCACCATGATCGCGTCGTCTATGTACCCAGCCGCAAATTTCAACTTCTGACCCTAAATGGCTTTCGTTTATATCGCCACAATAATGACTACGCATCATGATTTAATTCCTTAAGTAACATGTTTATTTTTTGCTTGAGGTGACAAGCTAGATTATTTTTTGTCGCTCGATTTACTTGACGAGCCTTCCGCTAAATTCTTTTTGTTACCGCTTTTAAAGTCAGTTTCATACCAACCGTCTCCCTTTAAACGAAAGCCAGCAGCTGATATTTGTTTGGTCAACGTTTCTTTGCCACACTTAGGGCAAGTTGTTAATGGTGCATCACTGATTTTTCTCAGCGCTTCACAGCGGTGCTCACAAGCACTGCATTGATATTCATAAATTGGCATAGATATTCCATTTAAAATACGAATAGATTGCCCACCAATACTAGACAGACAAATCCACGGAACTGTGTATTTTCGGTGATTTACACATCGGATGGCAAGCAATGTATGTAAAATATACTTAAATTAATCAAATTAACCATAATAAATGACCCTAGCTAGCATTAATCAATTGACGATTACCAAGCCGGACGACTGGCATTTACACCTCCGTGACGGTGAGGCACTTAATACCACTGTTGCCTTTTCGGCTAAACAATTTCAGCGGGCTATTGTTATGCCTAACTTAGCTCAACCCATTGTCAACAGAGACTTGGCTTTGGCGTATAGGCAACGAATTATTAATGCGCGCCCCGTTGACTCTAGCTTTCAACCATTAATGACCCTCTATTTAACTGACAATACTCAGCCAGAAGATATTGAGGCCGCCTGCCAAAGTGACGATATTGTCGCCGCCAAGCTATACCCAGCAGGCGCCACCACCAATTCGTCTAACGGTGTAACGGATATTAATCACTTATCGGCGGTGTTCGAGGTTATGCAGAAGAATCAGCTGCCTTTACTTGTTCACGCAGAAGTAACCGACGAAACAGTTGACATATTTGACCGCGAGCAGGTTTTTATTGATCGTCACTTAGTGCAGATCAGGCAGCGATTTCCTGAACTCCGCATTGTGCTAGAACACGCAACAACTAAGCAGGCCATTGACTTTGTGTATGCGACCGAATATACCGCAGCAACCCTGACACCCCAGCACCTTTTATTTAATCGTAATCATTTATTAGCGGGCGGCATCCGTCCTCATAACTACTGCCTGCCTATTTTAAAAAGAGAGTCGCACCGACTTGCCTTAGTTAAGGCTGCCATAAGTGGGCACCCTAAATTTTTCTTAGGCACCGATAGCGCCCCTCATTCAACATCCACCAAGGAAGCTAGCTGCGGGTGTGCGGGCTGCTTTAGCGCCCACGCTGCTATTGAGTTGTATGCCGAGCTTTTTGACCAAGAAGGCGCCCTAGATAAACTGGAAGGCTTTAGTAGTATTTATGGCCCGCAATTTTATGGTTTAAAAAGAAACCTAGAGACTATCACCCTAGTGAGGGAACAATGGACCGCTCCTGAGCACTATCACTTTGCGGATCAAACACTCACCCCATTTCGACAAGAAAGTCCGCTACAATGGCGAATAAGCTAATTCATACACTATAAAAAAGCCCCTTAAAAGGGGCTTTTTTATTTATTCATCATCCAAGAACTCTTCATCATCTAACGGTGGATTACCATCATAAACCAAATATTCTCGACGCTGAAAATAACCACTGCGCATAAATTCATAAGGATCTAACGAGGCGTCATCAACAATTTTTTTGGTACTGATGAGGTCAGCCCTGGCATCTATCCCTTTTAAGGTATAGGCGGCCCACATCTCATCAGACTCTTCAATCTGCTGAAGAGGGTCAACAAACGAATCGGCATATAAACCAGCTGTATCGCGTAGTGTACTCGGCCCTAAAATAGGCAAAACAATATAAGGCCCTGTGCCAAGACCATATGAACCCAATGTTTGCCCAAAGTCTTCATGATGCTTTGGCAAACCCATGCCGGTAGCAATATCCATAAAACCTAGTACACCCACCGTGCTGTTAACAACCAATCGCGCACCATCAGATAGAGCCTGATCAAGCTTCAACTGTAAAATATCGTTAATAAGTACGGTTACATCATTAAGATTATTAAAGAAGTTACTAACCCCCCTATCAACAAATTCTGGTGTCACATATTGATACCCTTTAGCCAGCGGCTCAGCAACATATTCATCCGCTTTTTCATTGAACTGATAAATACTTCGATTCATCGCTTCTAACGGGTCATTTTCCTTATGTGATGTTAATGATGCACAACCTGTTAGTATTGTTATTGCAACTAACACTACGCACGTCGCTCCTTTCCTTAAAAAAATCCCGTTCCGCATTAAGCTCTCCTAAAAATTAAACCCACATTAATCAAACTGTGGGCTCGGTGTTGACTTATTATAGTCGAATAATTTCATTAATATTACCCGAGATAAGAATAAGATGTCTAATCAAACCACCCCCGTTATGTCTAAGCGTTTTCGTAGCTATTTGCCCGTTGTTGTCGATATTGAAACAGCAGGGTTTAATGCGAAGACTGACGCTTTATTGGAAATGGCGGTCGTTATACCTGCCATGAATGATGATGGTGAGCTATTCATTCAATCGTCACATCGAGAACACGTAATACCCTTTGAAGGCGCAAATCTTGACCCTGCTGCACTCAAATTTAATGGCATCGATCCCTTTCACCCTTTTCGTTTAGCCATTGATGAAAAAGAAGCCCTTAGAAAGCTATTTGCACCCGTTAGAGAAGCAGTTAAAGCGCAACAGTGTACGCGTGCCATTTTAGTGGGCCACAACCCCGCGTTTGATATTGGTTTTATGAATGCTGCTGTTGAGCGCACCAAATTCAAGCGCAACCCTTTTCACCCGTTTAGTACCTTCGATACGGCCACACTAGGCGGTCTAGCGTACGGGCAAACGGTTTTGGCGAAGGCTGCAAAAGCAGCGGGGATGACATGGGATAATGAGCAGGCTCATTCAGCCCTATACGATGCTGAACAAACCGCCCATCTTTTTTGCAAAATTGTTAATCGCTGGGATTCTCTGACGACTTAACAGCTGCGTCATCAAGCATAGCAGCAAGCTCACCATTCTCATGCATTTCAATTAGAATATCGGCCCCACCCACTAATTCAGCATTAATATATAACTGTGGAAAAGTCGGCCAGTTTGAATACGCCTTTAAGCCCTCACGTATTTCATCGTCATCTAGGATATTCACATAGGCAAATTCATTCTCGCAAGCCTGTAAAATTTGCACAACTTTACTGGAAAAACCGCATTGAGGAAAATAAGGCGTTCCTTTCATATACAGTATTATTGGGTGGCTACTTAACTGCTCCTCAATTCGCGTATTAATAGTCATTATCATTTACCATTATTAAAAACGGCAAGTATACCCTTTTTTAATCAACTAGGAAGTCTCTTCACCAAGACAAGCAGATACCTTGTCATCGCTAACAGCGTTGAACCGAATAACGATAAAGCAAAGGGAGCACCCCAAGCATTGTCCTTAGGGTATTTAAGGTGCTTTAGTTGCTGATTTACCTATAGATAATTATAATACTTTCTATACAATACAGAGCGACCTCGTCAGGCCACCCTGTTTTCCCCAATGTACTTAAAGGCTTACCATGCACGAACACATTATGCCCACCTACGCTTCTTTAGCGATTCGCTTCACCAAGGGCTCAGGGTCTTGGTTGTGGAATGAAAAGGGTGACAAATATTTAGATGCTTTATCTGGCATTGCTGTTTGCGGCCTAGGCCATGCCCACCCAGAGGTGGCCGCGGCAATTAGTGAGCAAGCTCAAACACTCGTGCATACTTCAAATTTATACTACATTGAAAAACAGGAGTTACTGGCTAATAAACTGTGCGCTTTAACCGAGATGAATGATGTTTTTTTTGCCAACTCCGGTGCAGAAGCAAATGAAGCGGCCATTAAAATTGCACGCCGTTTTGCTGCAAAAAAAGGGCTTAGCCAGCCAATTATCATCACTATGAACGGGAGCTTTCATGGCCGCACTCTAGCAACACTCACTGCAACAGGGAATGAGCTGGTTAAGGAAGGTTTTTCACCTTTGCCAACGGGCTTTTGCCACCTACCCTATGATGATATTCCGGCACTTGAAGCCTTTATTGAGCAGCATGATAATATTGCTGCCATTTTAGTAGAGCCTATTCAAGGCGAAAGTGGGGTTAACATTCCTGCAAGCGATTATTTAAATAAACTACGCCAGCTATGCGATCAGCACGATTTTTTATTGATGCTGGATGAAATTCAAACTGGTATGGGCCGTACTGGCACCTTTCTCGCTAGTCAGCAAAACGGCATTAAAGCTGATGTTATTACATTGGCTAAGGCACTTGGAAATGGCGTACCCATTGGGGCCTGCCTAACCCAAGGCAAGGCGACTGGATTGCTAACCACTGGATCACATGGTTCAACCTTTGGCGGCAACCCTCTTGCTTGTGCCGCAGCTCTTTGTGTTCTTGACGTTTTACAGCGCGACCAACTGGCAGACCGAGCCAAGCAATTAGGTGAAAAAATAGTTCAGTCTTTCAAGCTAGCTCTACAGCATTGCGAAAACGTTATTGATATTAGGCATAAAGGCTTAATGATTGCCATTGAACTAAAAAAACCGTGCTCTGAACTTGTCTCTCAAGCGGCTGAAAAAAACTTACTGATTAATGTTGCTGGCGGCAACCGTGTGCGCTTATTACCCCCATTAACCATGACTGATCAAGAGGCTAATCAAGTTGTCGACATTGTAAGCAACTTAATTATTGCCCATTAACCCATTCTTTCGTACAGTATTCACATGAAACCTCGTCATTTTATTACCCTTAACGACCTTAGCGCCGATGAATTGCGCAAGCTTATCAAACGCGCCATTGAATTAAAAAAGATGCGTGCTGATGGTGACGTTTACGAGCCTCTTAAAAACAAGGTATTGGGAATGATTTTTGAAAAATCATCCACCCGCACCCGTATTTCATTTGAAGCAGGCATGACTCACTTCGGTGGCAGCGCGTTATTCCTCTCACCGCGTGACACTCAACTGGGTCGTGGTGAGCCACTTGAAGATTCAGCCCGCGTTATATCAAGCATGGTTGATGGCATTATGTTACGAACCAATGACCATAGCACGGTAACCACCTTTGCTAAGCATTCTAAAGTACCTGTTATCAATGGTCTAACCGATCGCTTTCACCCTTGCCAATTGCTCGCTGACTTACAAACTTGGTTTGAGCAACGTGGCGACATTAAAGGCAAACAGGTCTGCTGGGTTGGTGACGGCAACAATATGTGCCACTCTTATATGAATGCCGCTAAACTGCTCGACTTCCAACTGACCATTGCTTGCCCAGTGGGTTATGAACCAGAGCAACAATTGCTAGACAGTACCAAAAGCCATGTTCGTCTATTCAACGACCCTAAGCTGGCAGCCAAAGGTTCAGATCTTATCGTGACTGATGTTTGGGCGAGTATGGGGCAAGAACAAGAACAAAAAGACCGTGAGAAAGCCTTTGAAGGCTTCTGCGTTGACTCAAGTATTATGGCTTTAGCGAATAAGGACGCTCTATTTATGCATTGTTTACCCGCTCATCGTGGTGAGGAAGTAAGCGCCGGCGTACTGGACGGGCAACAAAGCGTTATTTGGGACGAAGCTGAAAATCGACTGCACGCACAAAAAGCCTTACTCGAATTTCTAATGGCTTAAGCTTTAAATTCCAACCTATTACTCACCTGAAGGATCGCTTGTGAAAAAAATCATTTTAGCTCTCTCCCTTTTAACGTCTAATTCATTAATGGCACAGACTGCGTATGTGTCAGACGAATTAGACATTATGGTACGCTCAGGGCAAAGTGCCAGCCACCGTATTGTTGCCACGCTAAAAAGCGGCAATAAAGTCAATGTTACCGAGCGTGACACCGGCACTGGCTACTCCAAAATAAAACTTAGCGCCACACGTGATGGCTGGGTGCTTAGCCGGCTACTTGTTAAGTCTCCTTCTGCTAGGGCACGTTTAGCGGCAGCTGAAAAAAAAGCGGCTCAACTCCAAGTCAACATAGCACTTGTTAATAAAAAGCTCGCTGAGCTTCAACTTAAAAAGGGCTCATTAGACAGTCAATCCGCAGAGTTAAGCGACCGTAATAATAAACTAGTTCGAGAGCTAGATCAGCTTAAAAAAACATCCAGCAATGCCGTTAAAATATTAGCTGAACGTAACCAGCTTCAACAACGAGTGGTGACTATCGAACGCGAACTAGAAGGCTTTAAACGTGAAAATGCCACGCTCAAAAGCAGTAGCGCGCAAGATTGGTTTTTAATTGGTGCCGCCGTCCTCTTACTAGGAGTTGTACTTGGTTTTATTCTGCCAAAACTATCCTGGCGAAGAAAGTCTTCGTGGCAATCTTCATTTTAATTACTTAAACACAGACGAGAAATACTATGTCAGATAAAAAGAACGATCAACGGAAGTTTTCAGCTCAAGTTGTAGATGGTATGGAGCGTGCTCCTAGCCGCGCTATGCTTCATGCTGTTGGGTTTACCGATAAAGACTTCAAAAAACCTCAGGTAGGTATTGCGTCCACGTGGGCCATGGTGACACCCTGCAACATGCACATTAATGGACTTGCTGATGAGGCTGCAAAAGGCGTCAATACAGCTGGTGGAAAAGGTGTTGTTTTTAACACCATTACCATCTCTGACGGTATTTCTATGGGCACAGAGGGCATGAAATACTCTTTGACGTCGCGCGAAGTGATTGCCGATTCTATTGAAACCGTTGTTGGCTGCCAAGGCTTTGATGGTGTTGTAGCCATTGGTGGCTGCGATAAAAACATGCCTGGCTGCATGATTGCCTTAGCGCGGCTCAATCGCCCTGCTATTTTTGTGTATGGCGGAACTATTTTATCGGGCTGCCACAAAGGACGTAACCTTGATGTTATTTCTGTGTTCGAAGCCGTCGGACAACGCGCCAACAACCTAATTGATGACGAAGAGCTACATGCTATTGAGTCGAAAGCTATCCCAGGTGCTGGCTCATGTGGCGGAATGTATACCGCTAATACCATGGCCTCTGCTATTGAAGCCATGGGCATGAGTCTGCCAAATAGCTCAGCTCAAGCTGCTGTATCAGCAGACAAACAAAGAGACTGCGAAGAAGCTGGGCAAGCCGTTCTTAACTTACTGAAACTCGATATTAAACCGCGCGACATTATGACGCGTAAAGCCTTTGAAAATGCCATCACCGTTGTTATCGCTTTAGGCGGGTCAACCAATGCTGTCCTTCACCTGTTAGCCATGGCACATAGTGCTAAAGTAGAGCTCTCGTTGAATGATTTCACTGAAATTGGTAAGCGCGTTCCAATGATTGCTGACTTAAAGCCTAGTGGCAAATACTCTATGGGGGAACTCATTGAAATTGGTGGCATTCAGCCCATGATGAAAATCCTTTTAGAAGCTGGTCTACTGCATGGCGACTGCTTAACTGTGACTGGAAAAACACTCGCTGAAAACCTTGCAGATGTTGAACATTATCCGAATGATCAAGATATTATTCACTCGCTGGATAATGCCATTAAAAAGGACAGCCACCTAGTCGTACTCTATGGCAATCTTGCTAGCGAAGGTGCTGTTGCTAAAATAACCGGCAAAGAAGGGCTTGGCTTTACCGGCAGTGCTCGTGTGTTTAACTCTGAGGAAGAGTCGATGAGCAGCATTCTAAATGGTTCTATTAAAGAGGGTGATGTTTTAGTTATTCGCTATGAAGGCCCTAAAGGCGGACCAGGCATGCGAGAAATGTTAGCACCTACCTCAGCCATTATGGGACGTGGCTTAGGCGACAAAGTGGCCTTTATCACTGATGGTCGCTTCTCTGGCGGCACACATGGGTTCGTTGTTGGCCATATTACACCCGAAGCCCACCAAGGTGGCGTGATAGCAATTGTCGAAGATGGGGATACCATTACCATCGACAGCGTAACGAATGAGCTTCGCTTGCACCTTGATGATGACGTTATTAAGCAACGCTTGTCCAAGTGGGTACAACCTGAGCCTCGCTATACTAGAGGTGTGCTATCAAAGTATGCCAAACTCGTTAGCTCTGCCTCTAAAGGTGCTGTTACTGACTAAAAAACACTCGCCCGTTTAAAGGTTAACTAACCACCTCTTAAAGCACACCCAAACATGGGTGTGCTTTTTTTATACCTCCACCCCTCGCAGATCACTGCCTTAGGCCAACATCAATAATTTTGCAGTAAACACCTTAATTAACAATTAAAACTTTAAATTCACATATGCACTAGGGTTGAAACTGCGTAAAACGCAAAAATCATTCAATAAATTGCGTTTTACGCAAAATCCATTAGAATAGGCATCATGATAAATGATGTACCCTTTATTATTGCCAAGTTTGGCGGTGTTAATGCTTTAGCACAGGCCATCGACAAACACCCCGCCACTATTTACCGTTGGACTTACCCTAAAGAAAAAGGTGGAACAGGCGGTTTAATTCCCTCCGCCGCATTATTAAAAATCCAGGCTGCCGCCAATTTACTAAATATAAACCTAAGTCGCCCCACAGATACACCCTCCTATGAATCAGACCCCAGCCAGCCTCAGCAGTTTGTGCACTGGTTTAGAAATAGCGCTCCTTATATTCAGGCTCATAGAGGAAAGACATTTGTTATCAGTTTTAGCGGTGAGGCGGTTCGTGACCCATTTTTTTCAAACCTGATCAAAGATATTAGCCTGCTGCATAGCCTTGGCATTAAGCTCATATTAGTTCATGGCATCAGGCCTCAATTAGAGGCAAGGCTCACTGCAAAGGGTCAAACTGGCCAGTTATTCAAAAATTTAAGGGTTACCGACAAAGACACTCTTGAATTAGCCAAAGAATCAACAGGTGTTGTTCGCGCCAATATTGAAGCTCAACTATCAGTTCAACTTGCCAATACCGCCGTTACTGGCACGCACATTCAAGTCGCATCCAGCAATGTTATTGTCGCTAAACCTTTAGGCGTGATTGATGGCATTGATTATCAATTTACCGGTGATATTAGGCGCGTTGATAGCCATGCTATTAAAGGGCAACTAAGCCTCAATCATATTGTTCTCATTTCACCCTTAGGTTATTCACCGACTGGGGAAGCGTTTAACCTGCGCAGTGAAGAAGTTGCAACGGCCATTGCCACCAACATCAAAGCTGATAAATTGATTTTAATGACCGAAGGCAATGAGCTAACAACCCCTGACAATAACCTTATTAAACAGCTGACCACACAACAAGCAGAATCATTACTGGGTATGAACAAACACATCGACAGCGATTCTTATCTGCACCTACAAGAGGCTATTCGAGCCAGTAAATTGGGTGTAGAACGTGTTCACTTAATTAATCGGAAAATAAATGGTGGCTTACAGTTAGAGCTTTTTACCCGTCAAGGTTCAGGCACGCTTATCAGCATCCAGCCATTTGAGGATGCAAGACCAGCTAAAATTGCTGATATTCAAGGTATCATTGAATTAATTCGCCCATTAGAATCACGAGGACTACTCACATACCGCTCAGCTGAAACACTAGAAATGGATATCGATAAATTTCATGTTATCGAGCAAGATGGTTTAATTACTACTTGTGCCGCCTTATATCCATATCCGGAGGACGCCATGGGTGAACTAGCATGCATTGCCGTTCACCCAGATTATCGTAGTGGTGAACGCGGACAATACCTTTTACAACTCATTGAAAAAAAGGCCTTGGCTTTAGGCTTGGCGCAGTTATTTGTATTGACTACAAAAAGCAGTCATTGGTTTACTGAAAGAGGCTTTTCACCCGCCTCTTTGAGTCAGTTACCCAGCGATAAAAAACAAACCTACAACCAAACACGTCGCTCAAATATTTTTATAAAAAACCTAGCGCTCTAGCAAGTAATTGTTCACCTATTTTTATGATCAGTGACTATACTTAGCTAAAACAACCCTGCTCTAACCGGCGATCGCGCGAAACATGAATACTTTTTCCACAGAAGAAAATTCGGACACGTCAATTAAGGTGTTACAACTGTCCGATCTGCACCTTTTTTCCTCTCCTGAGGAAACATTATTGGGTGTCAATACGGAACAGTCTTTCCTCTCCGTTCTAAGCCTTGCCAAAACGAGCAGTTGGCCGCCCGATATTATTATTCTGACAGGGGACTTAAGCCAAGATACCTCTAAAGAGTCCTATCAGCGACTTCTATCACATCTCATCCCTCTCGGGATCCCTTGTTTTGTTCTTCCAGGTAATCACGATACACCAAGCTCCTTATCAGAAACCTTTCAGCACCCCCTAGTTTCCTACCAGCCTTTTCTGCACCATGGAAACTGGATCTTTGCCTTCCTTAATTCTGAAAAACCCAACGAAGAAGGCGGTACGCTTAAGGAGTACGAAATAAAAAACTTAGCTGAAGAGATAAAAAAACACCCGCTTAAGCAGGTGCTAATTTGCTTACACCACCAACTTAACCCTGTAGGTAGCGCCTGGATAGATACCATGGCGGTTGAAAACCCTGAGTCTCTGCAGGCTTTAATTAGTAGCACACCCCAAATTCGCGGCCTCATTCATGGCCATACCCATCAAGAATTTGCTTCGCAATTATTTGGCAGGGTCATTTTTGGAGCACCGTCTACCTGCTTTCAATTTAAACCACACTGCAAGGAGTTTACTGTCGACACCCTTGCCCCTGGGTATCGTTGGCTTCGCCTTTTTCCCTCCGGTGAGATTGAGACAGCGGTTATCCGGCTTAGCGAAGCCCCAGAAAACCTTGAGCACGGTTCAGCAGGTTACTAACCTCAAAGCGACTTTCCTTTAACGCGCAAGCTTACTTTTGATGCAAATCGGGGATAACGCCAGGGAAAAGGTAAGACCACATTTCTGTTAAGGCACTTAAGTAGACATTCCTTTTAAAATGTACCACATCAAATGCGGGCTCCCAGTAATCGACCCAGCGCCAGCGGTCAAACTCTGGGCTAGTGGTTCTCTCAAAGGAAATATTACCTTGATCACCAGTTAACCTCAGCATAAACCATATTTGTTTCTGTCCTATGCATGTCGACTCACCATTGGGGCGTATAAAGTGCTTCGGCAAATCATAATAAGCCCACTCTAGGGTGCGTCCCATTACTTCAACATGCTCTGCTTTCAAGCCAACTTCCTCATGTAGCTCCCGATACATGGCTTGCTCAGGTGACTCACCTTCTTTAATGCCCCCTTGAGGAAACTGCCAACCATTTTGGTTAAGTCGCCTAGCCCAAAATAGCTTATTGTGTTGGTTACATAAAATGATACCAACATTACGTCGATATCCATCGTCATCAATCATGATCTACTTATTAGGGTTAATGTTTAACATTCATTATAGCGACGTTTTCAAACCGCGCGACCTTCCTTTATAAAATGATTGGGAAACCTGTCAATTTATGTCAGACTTGCCTTTTCAATCAGCTACGCAGCCCAATGAGCTTAACAATTTTTGATTTAGACAACACCTTAATTAGCGATGATAGCGACCACCTATGGGGGCAGTTTTTGGTTGAGCAAAAACTGGTCGACGGTCAGGAATATGCTCGCGCCAACACCCAGTTTTATAATGATTACTGTGACGGCAAACTCGATATAAATGAGTACCTAAGTTTCGCCCTATCCTTCTTAGCTGAACACCCTCTTGAAAAGCTACATCAATGGCGTCAACAATTTGTAGACGAGAAAATACGCCCCTTAGTCCTACCCGCAGCTCAACAACTCGTCGACAAGCACCGTAATATGGGTAATCAACTGATTGTTATCACCGCGACCAACCGTTTTGTCACCGAGCCTATCGTTGAATTATTTGGCATTCCTAATATGCTCGCGACAGAACCAGAGTTAATTAACGGGCGCTACACGGGGAAATATATAGAGGAACCCTGCTACCAACAGGGTAAAGTGACTCGCCTAAAAAAATGGCTTACTGCTAATAAGATGGATTTAATCGACAGCAGTTTCTATAGTGACTCCCATAACGACATTCCTTTGCTCGAAAAAGTGAGTCACGCTATCGCCGTTGACCCAGACCCGCAGCTTAAACGCTATGCTGCTGAGAAGCATTGGCCTGTTATCAGTTTACGTTAAGCATGGGCCGGCTTAGCCGTTGCGCTTGGGCAAGAAAAGAACTCGACATCCAATACCACGATGAGGAGTGGGGTGTTCCTGTGCACGATGACAATCATTTGTTTGAGCTTCTAATTCTAGAGGGTGTTCAAGCAGGGTTGAGCTGGTCCACCGTACTTCAGCGTCGCCCAGCATACCGTGAGTTTTATGATGACTTTGACCCATGCATTGTTGCCGGTTATACGCCGGAAAAAATCAATGACTTATTATCAAACCCTCTGCTAATCCGCAATAAACTAAAAATAAATGCCAGCATTAAAAATGCGCATGCATTTCTTCTCGTACAAGAAGAGTTTGATAGCTTTGCCAACTACCTTTGGCATTTTGTTGGCAACCAGCCTATCATTAACCACTGGGAGACCCCTGAACAAGTTCCTGCTCAAACTGATCTATCTCAACAGTTAAGCCAAGACTTAAAAAAAAGGGGGTTTAGTTTTATCGGCCCAACTATTTGTTATGCATTCATGCAAGCCACTGGGCTTGTTAACGACCACCTTACTAGCTGCTTCAGGCACTCAGATACACTATAAACCATGGACTATCTACCACTTTTTCATAAACTCACGCAAAAAAAATGCCTCGTCGTTGGCGGTGGCTCTACCGCTACACGCAAAGTCCGCCTGTTACTCGATGCTCATGCCAGTATTAGCATTATCGCAACACAGCTGACCGAGGAGCTATTAGAATTGGTATCAACTCATAAGGTTCAGCATATAAATCGCGAGTTTGAAGCCGGTGACACGCGCAATTTCCACCTCGTCATTTCCGCGAGCGATGCCCTACCAACCAACACCCTCGTCTCTACAGATGCGCAACAGAACAATATTCCTGTTAATGTTGTTGATCAACCTGAGCTGTGCAGTTTCATTTTCCCCGCCATCATTGACCGTTCACCAATCACTATTGGTATTTCAAGTGGTGGCGTTGCACCCGTTTTATCACGTTTACTGCGTGCAAAACTTGAAACCCTACTCCCCTATAACTTAGGAAACCTTGCAGCGCTAGCGGCAAAGTTTCGCCAAACGGTTAAAAATCACTTTTCAAACCCCGAACAGCGGCGCATATTTTGGGAGCAAGTATTTAATGGACCCATTGCCGACTTTAGCTATCAAGGGCTTCACGAGAAGGCTGAGGCGGCTCTAGAAAAACAGTTGAAAAAATCAGATGACTCTCCTGCAAAAGGCAAAGTGTACTTGGTGGGCGGCGGGCCGGGTGATCCTGAGTTACTCACCCTTAAGGCTCTACGTATTTTGCAACAAGCCGATATTGTTGTTTATGACCGTTTGGTCTCTGAGGGGGTATTAAACCTGGCTCGGCGTGATGCCGACCGTGTCTACGTCGGCAAACAACGCAGTGAACATAGTTTACCGCAGGAAGACATTAACACCCTACTTAGCAAGTTAGCCAAGCAAGGCAAGCGAGTTGTTAGACTGAAAGGTGGTGATCCGTTCATGTTTGGTCGAGGTGGTGAAGAAATTGAGACCTTAATTGACGAAAACATTGCCTTTGAAGTGGTTCCCGGTATTACCGCTGCATCGGGCTGTGCCAGCTATTCGGGCATTCCACTGACTCACCGTGACCACGCACAATCGTGTTTATTTGTTACCGGTCACTTAAAAGACAACAGCGTCAACCTAGACTGGGATCACCTAGCCAAACCGAATCAAACCATCGTCATCTATATGGGCCTAATGGGCTTGCGTCAAATCAGTGAAAAACTCATCCAACGTGGCCTTGCTGCCAACACACCAATAGCACTTGTACAGAAAGGCACCACCTCTGAACACAAAGTTATTATTTCAGACTTATTAAACATCGCTGATAAGGTTGATATTTTAAAACCAAAACCACCCACCCTGATCATTATCGGCAGCGTTGTTTCTCTTCATAGTAAATTAAATTGGGCTCATTAACACCATGCCATTTATCCAACTGGATTCGTTAAACATACATTATGAACACCAATCTAAGGGTGATACCCCAATCATTTTATTACATGGGAATTTTGGAAGTTGGCATTACTGGCAGCCTTTCTTACAAAGCTTAAATATTGGTTATTGCGCCTACGCCCCTGATTTTAGAGGCTGTGGCGATAGCCAGGTAACCGAGGCTGGTTACGACATTACCACTTTGTGTGCTGATATTATTCAATTTGCCGATCGTTTACAACTTGATAGATTTCACTTAGTTGGCCACTCCCTTGGTGGCGCTGTCGCTCAACAGCTAGCAGGTACTCACCCCGAGCGAATATTGACCCTTTCTCTTGTTGCAACTGCGCCTTCAGACGGACTCCCTAGCCTGACGCAGAATAGTTATAACAGTCGTTTATTTTCACCACAAAACACCTTTAAACTTCTAGATGCTATTGGGTTAAAAAGAAAAGTGCTTGCTGCCACATTTAGGAAAACCATGCCTAAGCTTAGCTCTAAGCCTATCTTCCTTAATATGGTCGTCGATGACGCCCTAAAAATGGACATGAAAGCACTGAGTGGCTTTATCGAAACGCTTAAAAACTGGCGGGGAAACAAGCTTATTAAACAGTTTAGTTTTCCCGTCATACTTCTCTATGGAGACCTTGATTCCGTTGTTCCATTAGCGCCCTTATTGCGAATGAAGGATCAAATTAAAGGTTCTCGCTTTCACACCTTTCATAACGTAGGGCATGCACCACAGTTAGAAAATGCGACGGCCTTTAATAACGTGCTAATGTCTTTTATTGAGGGCCGTCATGCCGACACTGGGCCTCCCATGTCTAGTCAGGCACTGCACTGGTTCGATGCGCTAAAACAAAAAATCAGTACACTTTTTAAAAAACCCTGATAACCTTATTCTCATGACACTCTGGATTAAATACATACCTTTCTTGCTTATTTGTTTACTCCTAAGCGCTTGCTCTTATGAGAGCGAGTCTGACAAAACATGGACCCATGACAAAAAAGGCTTGTTCACAGCCGCCTACTCTCACGATGGGCAATTTGTTTTAGTGGCTGGCACCAGTGGACCTGCTCGAATTATTAATACTCAACTAAACTCTACTTTGCATGAGTGGCAACATACTGATAGTAACGACGGCATCATTGCTTCAAGCATATCGGCAGACAACCAATTTGCCGTCACGGCAGAGAGAAACTCATTGGCTCTTTGGGAAGTTAATAGTGGAAAGATAATTGGCTACTGGGACTTTCCTAATATCAATAAGCTTGTTATTTCCGCTAATGGCAAGCATGCTCTTATCGCACTTGAGGACCATACTGCGTATTATTTTGACCTCTACCATGGAAAGATTATTTATACCTTCCAGCACAATGGCATTATTAATACAGTTGCGCTATCAAAAAATGGTCAATATGCGATGACCGGTGGTAATGCGCACCAAGCAAAACTATGGGACTTAACAACGGGGGAGCTGGCACAACAATGGGGGCATAACTTTAAAATATACAAGGTCGCTCTCTCCGATGATGGCCAGCATGCTATGAGCAACGCATCATTAGGTAAAACACGCTTATGGGACACCGCAAGCGGTCAATTGTTGAGCCAACTTCCAATGAGGTATATGACCGTTTCTGCTGGCCGTTTTTCTCCTGATGGGCTAGCACTTTTAACCGGTCGCCCTAACCAGCGTATTGACTTATGGGATGTGGCAACAGGGAAGCGTCTTAAAACGTGGATTCCTAAACGGCGTTATTTTTGGCGACCCGACTCGGCGGCCATTATCGACCTAGCATTTTCCGCTGACGGACAGTATTTTTATAGCGAAGCATCCAGTGGCATCGCCCAAAAATGGAGCATCTCTCCTCATTAGAGCGTCCCTAGCTAATCCCCTAAACAACCTACTAAATTCATACTAGGGCATCACATACAAAAAAATAGCGAGGTAACAACCTCGCTATTTTTATCGAGCTTTTAGAACGACAGTTCTACTTTAGAGTCAGCTCAACTCGACGGTTCTTCGTCCGCCCTTCTGTCGTATCATTTCCTACTAATGGTTTATCTTCACCATGTCCAAGGGTACTTAATTTATCGCCGTTACAACCATGGGTTATCATAAAGTCACGCACTGATTCCGCACGATTTTTAGATAAAACCTGATTGTATGCATTACTACCGACTGAATCGGTGTGCCCATGAATAACTAACTCTGTATCAATATAATGCGTGCGTTTAGCAATCGCTATGGGGAGCAAAATAGCTTTTGCTGGGTCGGTTAGCTCCGCTGATGCCGTATGAAAGTTCACGCCATCAAGCACCAATGCATCAACACAGCCTAGTTCATTCACTTGCGCTCCCGGTGCAGAATTAGGGCACTGGTCCTTATAATCGGCAACACCATCAGCATCAGAGTCCAGTGTACATCCCTTACTATCAACCACTGCGCCTGCAGGGGTCTCTGGGCATTCATCACGGCTATCTACCACACCATCTGCATCTGTATCTGGCTCAGGGCTTAACACAGCCTTCTCAGCGGGACCACAAATACTACCGCCAGTAACGCCACCCACAATTGCCCCAACACCTACTTCAGTGGCACCTTCAACAAATGCGCCTGCTGCCCCACCCAATAAGGCGCCAGCAATAGCACAATTCTGCCAACTTTCTGTTTCAACGGTTGCACAACCTGTTGACAGCAGAGCCACCGCCATAATAGCGGTTATTTTTTTATAAAATATCATCCTTATATCCCTCTATGAATTAAACTTAACTATTCGTTTTCCCTATCATAACTACTTATTATAAGGGCTTATATTTAAAAGCTTTACCCCTGTACTATACTCAAAAAACTTTGTGCCGTAAAAAGTATTGTCAAATTAACTGAAATCTCCTCCTGATTAGGTTATTTAATGAATCACAAAGACTCTACTCCAACATAAGGCGAGAAGTAATGCTTAATAATTACGTTAGCTTCCTCTTACTTTCACCGCATCGCTCGCAATGATAGATGGTCACCAACTCCCCTTCTCTAACGTCAAACTTCTGTGCATTATCAATCATCCATTTATGGTGCCCTTGCCGACATAAGGTGTTGCCCTTATGGTTCTCAGCAATCGCTTTTTTTTTGAAAGGGAGAATTTTTGCCATAAATTTAGTATCAACTGACCTTATAGCTCATTCGCTTTATCCCGCAAAATAAACTTTTGTATCTTACCGGTAGATGTTTTTGGCAAGCTACCAAATACAACTAATTTGGGGGCCTTATAATGCGCTAAGTTATCACGGCAAAAGGAAATAACCTCTTTTTCGGTCAGTTCTTCACCGTCTTTAAGCGTTATAAACGCGCATGGTTTTTCCCCCCAAACATCGTCTTTTTTACCGACCACTGCTGCCTCCATAATAGCGGCATGCCGATATAAAACTGACTCCACCTCAAGTGTCGAAATATTCTCCCCACCTGAAATAATAATATCTTTTGATCTGTCTTTAATATCGATATAACCATCTTCATGCCAAACGGCTAAATCACCCGAATGGAACCAGCCCCCCTCAAATGCGGCTTCTGTTGCACTAGGGTTTTTCAAGTAGCCTTTCATAACATTATTACCACGCATGAAAACTTCACCCATGCTAACGCCATCTTTTGGCATTGGCACTAGCGTCTCTGGGTCCGCTACCATTAGGTCTTCCAGCATTGCACTTCTTACCCCTTGACGTGCTCTAAGCGAACTTTGCTCATCCAGTGATAACTCATCCCACTCTTCATGCCAAGCACATACAGTGCAAGGACCATAAGTTTCGGTTAAACCATACACATGGGTCACACTAAACCCCATCTCCTCCATACTTTGAATAACCGCTGCTGGCGGCGCTGCTCCCGCCACCATCACTTTCACCGCTTGTTTAATCCCTTCCTTATGTCGACTTGGGGTGTTAATTAGCATTGTTAGTACCGTTGGAGCACCGCAAAAGTGATCAACCTTCTCTGATTTTATCAATTTAAAGATCGTTTTGGGCAACACATTCCGCAAACAGATATTGGTACCGACAGACGCAGCTATACTCCATGGGAAGCACCAACCATTACAATGAAACATGGGTAGCGTCCAAAGGTATGTCGGATGATGACCCATGTCCCACGTGATCACATTACTCACTGCATTTAGGTAAGCCCCTCGGTGATGGTAAACCACGCCTTTGGGGTTACCTGTTGTGCCCGACGTATAATTTAATGTAATCGCCTGCCACTCATCATCGGGTAAACTCCAACTATAGGCCGCGTCACCCGTTTCAATAAACGACTCGTACTCTATCTCACCTTGTGGGTTACTTTCACTAAACAAGGCATCTTCAACATCTACAACAAAAGGGCTGACTTGTGTTTCTTTTAAAGCGGTTGCCATGGTCGCAGCAAACTCACTGTCCAAAAAAACCGCTTTACTTTCCGCATGGTCCAATTGAAAAGCAACCGAAGCAGGATCTAGACGTGTATTAATGGTATGCAGAACAGCGCCCAGCATCGGCACAGCAAAGTGCAATTCAAACATAGCTGGAATATTAGGCAGCATGGCTGACACCGTATCACCTTTGCCAACCCCTTTTTCCGCTAGTGCTGAGGCAAGCTTCACGCAACGCTGATAGCTTTCTGACCAGCTTATTCGTTGTTCCCCATGGACACAGGCTATTTTGTGTGGGTAAACATCTGCGGCTCTTTTAAGAAAAGTGACCGGCGAAAGCGAGACATAATTTGCTGGCGTTTTATCCAGCGACATATCAAAAAGATTCATTTATAGTATCCAATTAATTTATTGAGGCCCTTCAGCAGGGCTAAGGCAAAAAGCGTTACTAACTAATCAGAGTGCGTTAAAGTATTAGCTCTTCGCTAGGCCCCATAACACAGGTCGAACCGGCCATAACCGCAGGTGCTAAGGCATAAACACGCGGCAGGACTTTTTGTGCAAAAAACAAAGCAGTCGCTAGTTTCCCTTGGTAAAAAACACCTTCATTTTTTACCGCTACGTTTGATGCGCGCAACCAATAGTAACCCAGCGTCACCACACCAAACAATTGCAAGTAATCCACCCCAGCTGCTGCTGCATCATTTGGGTCTTGCCCTTTGGAGGCTTGCAACCAATCGGTCGTTCTTCTCAAAATCGCCAATGCGTCTTTTAAGGGCTCAGCTATAAAACTAACATCGTCAGAAGAGTTTGCTAACGCTTGATCAATCTCGCTAAAGAAGTCCTTGGGTAACTGCCCCTCTTGCATGGATAGTTTTCGGCCAATTAAATCCATTGCCTGAATGCCATTGGTACCCTCATAAATGCAGAAAATTTTACTGTCGCGCAAGTTTTGCTCCATACCATTTTCACGGATATAGCCATGCCCACCATAAACCTGAACGCCTAACCCCGTCACTTCAACCCCCACATCGGTGATAAAAGCCTTACAAATAGGCGTCATTAAGTCAACACGGCCTTTTGAGTGCTTTCTAACCGACTCATCGGTGTGATTTTCTGATAAATCAACATGCTTAGCGGTGTCATAGGCCATCATTCTACAGCCTTCTGTTAACGCCTTCATTGTCAGCAACATTCTCCTAACATCCGGGTGCACAATGATCGTATCACTATCAAAAGAGGACTCTGCTTTACGGGTGATCGGCCTGCCCTGTTTGCGCTCTTTGGCATAGTTAATTGCGTTCTGTGTCGCACGCTCTGCAACACCTAAGCCTTGCAAGCCCACCATTAAGCGCGCCGCATTCATCATCACAAACATGTTTTGAATGCCTTTATTTAAATCCCCAATTAAGTACCCTTTTGCTTCATTAAAGTTCATCACACAGGTAGAGGAGCCGTGGATACCCATTTTCTCTTCTAAACTGGCACATACAACGGCATTCCGCTCACCTAAAGAGTCATCGTCATTTACCATAAACTTGGGCACAATAAACATGCTAATACCACGGATACCTTCTGGCGCACCCGGTGCCCTGGCTAAGACAAGGTGTATAATATTATCCGTCAGGTCGTGCTCACCAGCGGTGATGAATATTTTATTCCCTTCAACAAGGTAACTCCCATCTTCTTGCGGTACGGCTTTTGTTCTTACTTGGCCAAGATCACTACCAGCACCAGGTTCGGTTAAACACATTGTTCCACTCCAGTCGCCTAAACTAAGGTGTGTCATATACCGATCTTTTTGTGCTTGCGTCCCATGTGCTTTTAACGCTTCATAAGCGCCATTACTAAGCCCTGGGTATAACGAAAATGCAGCATTGGCACCTGATAACATATCTGTCACCGCTGTTGCTAACGTATAAGGCAGCCCTTGCCCCGAATACTCAATCGATTTATCTAGGCTTATCCAGCCACTATTTGCATACTCCTGATACGCTTCTTTAAACCCCCTGGGGGTCGTCACATTACCATTTTCAAGTTTAGTACCCTCAACATCTCCTGATTCATTCAACACGCCAATCGTATTCTCGATCTGTTTGGCTGCTTCGTCTAAAACGCCTGAAATAATATCTGTCGTAGCATCTGAAAACTGCTCCATCTCTGTTAAAGAGCTCACGTTAATAATTTCATTTAATATAAATGACATATCTCTTACAGGGGCTTTATACTCAGCCATATTGACTCCTTTGTTTTTAAATTTTCAGCTGAATCAACTATACTAAATTTCTGGCCTATTTCGCTAGTTAAAAACGCGTCTAACGGCTTTTATGTTTACTATAAGGCTTTATTTCAAAAATACTTAAGCAAATGAATCGACAGTTAATCTATCAGGACTTAGGAGACGGCATAAGCTGCATTGACGCCCAATACGTTAGAGCAGGCTTAGCCTGCTGCTATTTAATTGAGGAAAATGGACATGCATGTTTTGTGGATACAGGCACTAACCACACCACTCCGATACTCTTAGAGCTTCTTAAACGGAAAAATATTCCTGTTGAGCATGTGGATTACGTTATTCCAACGCATGTTCATCTTGATCATGCAGGTGGTGCTGGCAGCCTCATGCAACAATTACCCAATGCAACGCTGATCACCCACCCTCGTGGGGCTCGCCACATGGTTGACCCTAGCCGTTTGCAAGCAGGTGCCACCGCTGTTTATGGCGACAGTGAATTTAATAAACACTACGGGGCATTAGTCCCAGTTGATGAGCAGCGTGTCACATCAGCTAATGACGGTATGCACCTCAACTTCCAAGGCCGAACTTTAGAACTCTTACAAACACCAGGGCATGCTAAGCATCATATATGTATTGTAGATAAGAGCAGTAAGGGTGTTTTTACAGGTGACACATTTGGTCTGGCACACCCTGAACTCAATATAAATGGGCGACCATTTATTTTCCCACCAACAACCCCGGTTGACTTTTCGCCCGAGGATTGGCTGTACTCCATTGATAGAATTGTTGCGAGTGGCAGCGAGCACGCCTACCTTGCTCACTTTGGGAAAATCAGCAACATTGCGCTCTTGGCTGACTCATTACGTCACCGAATTAAGCAGTTTGCTCAGCTAGCTCGACAGTTTCCAGAGAAGGAAAGCCTCAAACAAAAAATACATCAGCACCTCGTTGAAGATATTAGTGCTGCCGGTTGCTTATTAAGCCCACAAGAGATATCTCGTGTTATTGCACTAGACTTGGGCATTCTTGTTCAGGGACTGCTTATCTGGCTTGAAAAAAACAGCTAAAAAAAGTATATTAAGCGTTTGATAATTAGATTGAAATCTGCGCTAAAATGGGAAAATACCTAGAGCAATACACACAATCACTTCATCATCCCGACGAATTTTGGTCAACCGCCGCACAGGCTATTGACTGGAACAAACCTTGGGATAAGGTATTAGACTCATCCAAAGCACCCAACTATCGCTGGTTTCCAGGTGCACAACTCAACACCTGTTACAACGCCATAGACCGCCATGTCGCCAATGGGCGCGCAGACCAAGCTGCTCTAGTTTATGACAGCCCTGTCAGCAACACACAAAAAACCTACTCCTATCAAGAGCTCCTAGATGAAGTCTCGCGGCTGGCAGGCGTATTGCTTGAGTTAGGCGTTAGTAAAGGTGATCGTGTTCTTATTTATATGCCAATGATTCCTGAAGGGGTTATGGCAATGCTAGCCTGCGCACGAATTGGTGCTATTCATTCTGTTGTGTTTGGTGGCTTTGCCGCCAATGAGCTGGCTACTCGTATTGATGATGCAAAACCTAAGGTGGTCATGTCTGCATCATGCGGCCTTGAAGGCTCCCGTGTTATTAAATACAAGCCATTATTGGATAATGCGATTGACTTATCAACACACAAACCTACACATAGCCTTGTTTTACAACGCCCGCAAGCCGTCGCGTCTATGCAAGAAGGCCGTGACGTAGACTGGAGCAGCGCTATTGAAAAAGCCTCACCTGCTGATTGCATATCAGTCGCTGCCACCGACCCGCTTTACATTCTTTATACATCTGGCACCACCGGCCAACCTAAAGGCGTAGTTCGTGACAATGGCGGTCATGCCGTAGCGATGATGTGGACCATGAAGCACCTCTACAATATTCAACCTGGTGAAGTTTTTTGGGCCGCCTCCGACATTGGCTGGGTGGTGGGTCACTCATATATTTGCTATGGCCCCTTACTGAATGGCTCTACCACGCTGATCTACGAAGGAAAACCGGTAGGGACACCAGACCCTGGCGCTTTTTGGCGTGTCATCTCCGAGCACAAAGTGGCCTCGTTATTTACTGCACCCACCGCGCTAAGGGCCATTCGTAAAGAAGACCCTAATTGCGACTATATTAAACAATACGATATGTCGTGCATGCGCGCGCTATTCCTTGCTGGCGAACGTTGCGACCCCGACACCCTGTACTGGGCACAAGACAAACTGCAAGTTCCCGTCGTCGATCACTGGTGGCAAACAGAAACCGGCTGGGCCATTGCCGCTAATTGCCTAGGGCTTGAACAGTTTCCTATTAAAGCTGGCTCACCCACTAAGCCGGCCCCCGGATATGACGTTCAGTTCCTTGATGACGCTGGGCAGCCAGTTGCAATCGGTGAAATGGGCGCGATTGCTATCAAACTGCCGTTGCCGCCCGGCACATTCCCAACCTTATGGCAAAATGAGGACCGTTTCTTCAGCTCGTACTTAGAAACATTCCCCGGCTACTACGAAACAGGGGATGCTGGTTATCAAGATGAAGACGGTTATGTCTATATTATGGGGCGCACAGATGACGTGATAAACGTCGCTGGCCATCGTTTATCAACCGGCTCGATGGAAGAAGTGATTGCTGCACACCCTGACGTTGCCGAATGCGCTGTTATTGGTGTGGCTGATAAACTAAAAGGCCAAGCGCCCATGGGTTTTGCCGTTTTACAATCGGGCATTAACCGAGGCTCAGAAGAGGTCGTCAAAGAAATCGTCGCTTTAATCCGTGAAAAAATAGGCCCAGTGGCTGCTTTTAAAATGGCGACCATTGTTAACCGCTTACCAAAGACACGTTCTGGTAAAATCCTGCGCGGCACGATGCGCAGCATGGCCGATGGCGCTGAACATAAAGTACCAGCAACCATTGATGACCCAACAACTTTAGGCGACATCGCCGAAAACCTTAAAGCGCTTGGTTATCCCAAAAGCGCTTAATTCAACATCTTTATAGTTAAGGAGTTTTAAACAAGATGAGTAAAATAAAATCAGCAGGCTTACGCTTCCGTGAAGCAATGGCAGAGGAACAACCTCTACAAATTATGGGCACCATTAATGCCTATTGTGCGCTATTAGCCGAGCGAGCTGGCTTCAAAGCCATTTATTTATCTGGCGGCGGTGTAGCCAATACGTCTTTTGGACTTCCAGACTTAGGCGTTACCACCTTAAACGACGTGTTAACTGATGCCAGCCGCATTACTGCAGCAACCGACGTGCCTTTATTGGTGGATATTGATACTGGCTGGGGCAGCGCATTCAGCATTGCTCGTACCATTAAAGAGTTTGAACGTGCCGGCGTTGCCGCGGTTCATATTGAAGACCAAGTAGCCGCAAAACGTTGTGGTCACCGTCCAAATAAAGAATTGGTGAGCAAAGAAGAAATGTCTGACCGCGTTAAAGCAGCAGCCGACGCCAAAACAGATTCTGACTTTGTTATTATGGCGCGTACCGATGCCTATAACAGCGAAGGCCAGCAAGCCGCTATTGACCGTGCTTGTGCTTATGTAGAAGCGGGCGCAGATATGATTTTTGCTGAAGCTGTTTACGAATTAGACGACTACCGTGCTTTCACTAAAGCGGTTGACGTACCTGTGCTTGCCAACATTACTGAGTTTGGTAAAACACCGTACTTCACCACCACCGAATTAGGTGAGGCGGGTGCGAGCATGGTGCTATATCCATTATCTGCTTTCCGTGCCATGAGCAACGCTGCGATCAACGTATACGACACCATTCGCAAAGAAGGCACTCAAGTTAACGTCGTTGATACCATGCAAACACGTATGGAGTTGTATGACGTATTGGGTTACCACGAATATGAACAAAAATTAGACGCGCTATTTTCAAAGGAGAAATAATCATGACTGGAAAAAAACTGAGTGGTGCTGGCCTGCGCGGTCAAAGTGCTGGAGAAACATCGTTATGTACCGTTGGTAAATCAGGCAGCGGCCTAACCTATTGCGGTTACGATGTATCAGACCTTGCCGATAACGCAACATTTGAAGAAGTCGCTTACCTTTTATTCAATGGCGAATTACCAACAGTTGAGCAACTGGCTACGTACAAAGCTGAGCTATTTGCTTTACGTGACTTACCCGATGCCCTAAAAGCGGTATTAAAACTCATTCCTGCTGATGCACACCCGATGGATGTTATGCGTACTGGGGCTTCTTTCCTAGGAAACCTAGAACCAGAAAATGACTTTTCTGAGCAAAACAAAGCCGCAAACCGTTTATTAGCTGCATTCCCAGCCATTATGGTTTACTGGTACAAATTCTCACACGACGGCGTTGAAGTTGATTGCACTAGCGATGAAGATTCAATTGGTGGTCATTTCCTACGTTTATTGAATGGCTCAACACCATCAGAGCAACACCGTCGAGTAATGGATGTGTCCTTAATCCTTTATGCTGAGCATGAATTTAACGCATCAACTTTTACCGCTCGTGTTTGCGCATCAACCTTATCAGACATGTTTTCTTGCGTCACCGGTGCCATTGGTACCTTACGTGGGCCACTACACGGTGGTGCTAACGAAGCCGCCATGGACATGATTCAAAAATTCACATCACCTAGCGACGCTAAAGAACAAATGGCTGGCATGCTAGAGCGTAAAGAAAAAATCATGGGCTTTGGTCACGCTATTTATAGCACCTCAGACCCACGTAACGTGATCATTAAAGCATGGTCTGAAAAACTGGCCGCTGAAAATGGTGATAGCTCTTTATACGACATCTCTGTTGCTTGTGAAGAGTTCATGTGGGATACCAAGAAATTATTCTGTAATGCCGATTTCTTCCATGCCTCTGCGTATCACTTCATGGGTATTCCTACTAAACTGTTCACACCGATTTTTGTGTGCTCACGTTTAACGGGTTGGGCTGCTCACGTAATGGAGCAACGTTCAAACAACCGTATCATCCGCCCAAGTGCTGACTACACCGGTTCAGAACCACGTAAAGTGATTGCTATCGCAAACCGATAACACTTCAACAAGGTGGGCGTGTTCAACGCCTGCCTTGTTACTTGAATACCGTATTGAAACCATCAAGGTCATTATGAAGAGCAAGCGTTTTTCATCTAAACCCAGTCACTATCATAACCACCCGCGGCAGTTACTTAATCACTGCTCAATTGACCACTCAAAGGCGCTAGACAGCACCGTCTACCCTACCCCATAAAATTTCACTTGGATTCCCTTATGAATACAGCATACCGAAAAACCTTAGCCGGCACATCGTTGGACTATTTCGACACCCGCGAAGCCGTTGACGCGATTAAACCCGGCGCTTATGCCAAACTACCATACACCTCGCGTGTTCATGCAGAAAACCTTGTTCGTCGTTGCGACCCAGCAATCTTAACAGACTCGCTGAAGCAGCTGATTGAACGTAAACAAGACCTTGATTTCCCTTGGTACCCTGCGCGTGTTGTTTGTCATGATATTTTAGGCCAAACAGCCTTAGTTGACCTTGCCGGCCTGCGTGATGCAATTGCCGACATGGGCGGAGACCCATCTAAAGTAAACCCAGTGGTACCGACTCAGTTGATTGTTGATCACTCACTGGCGGTTGAACACGCTGGCTTTGAAAAAGATGCCTTTGAAAAAAACCGTGCGATTGAAGATCGCCGTAATGATGACCGTTTTCACTTTATTAACTGGACCAAGAAAGCCTTTAAAAATGTTGATGTGATTCAGCCTGGTAACGGCATCATGCATCAAATCAACCTTGAGAAGATGTCCCCCGTTATTCATGCACGCGATGGCGTTGCCTTCCCTGACACCTTAGTGGGTACAGACAGCCATACACCTCATGTTGATGCCTTAGGCGTTATCGCGATTGGTGTTGGTGGACTAGAAGCTGAAACTGTGATGCTGGGCCGCCCATCGTATATGCGCCTACCTAATATTATTGGTGTAGAACTAACGGGTAAACGTCAACCGGGTATTACCGCGACCGATATCGTACTGGCTCTTACTGAGTTCTTACGTAACGAAAAGGTTGTTTCATCATACCTAGAGTTCTTTGGTGAAGGTGCTGCTGATTTAACTTTAGGTGATAGAGCCACGATTTCTAATATGACACCTGAGTTTGGTGCATCTGCTGGCTTATTCTTTATTGATGATAAGACCATTGATTACTTAAAACTAACGGGCCGTGATGCAGAGCAAGTTAAATTGGTAGAAACGTATGCCAAAGAAACGGGCCTATGGGCAGACGACTTGAAAACAGCTGAATACGAGCGCGTATTAACATTTGATCTTTCATCTGTTGTACGTAATATTGCCGGCCCTTCAAATCCTCACCGTCGCGTACCAACCTCTGAATTAGCTGAGCGTGGCATTTCTGGTGTGGTTGAGAATGAAGAAGGTTTAATGCCAGATGGCGCGGTTATTATTGCCGCTATCACCAGTTGTACTAACACCAGTAACCCACGTAATGTTATTGCCGCAGCCCTAGTCGCGCGCAATGCTAATAAACTAGGCTTAGAACGTAAACCTTGGGTGAAGTCATCCTTTGCACCGGGTTCTAAAGTCGCGCAGCTGTACTTAGAAGAATCTAACCTACTGCCTGAACTTGAGCAAATGGGCTTTGGTATTGTTGGCTTTGCTTGTACAACGTGTAATGGCATGAGTGGTGCATTAGACCCTGTTATTCAGCAAGAAATTATCGACCGCGACTTATACTCAACCGCTGTTTTATCAGGCAACCGTAACTTCGATGGGCGTATTCATCCGCATGCAAAGCAAGCTTTCTTAGCATCCCCTCCATTGGTGGTTGCTTATGCGATTGCCGGTACGATTCGTTTTGATATTGAAAAAGACGTGCTGGGCAATGATAAAGATGGCAACCCTATCACCTTAAAAGATATCTGGCCTAGTGATGAAGAGATTGATGACATTGTTAAGCAGAGCGTAAAGCCTGAGCAGTTCCGAAAAGTCTATATCCCAATGTTCCCAGAGTCAGCTGAGCAGGAAGAAATGGTTGATCCGCAATATGATTGGCGTCCGCAAACCACCTACATCCGCCGCCCTCCTTATTGGGAAGGTGCATTAGCCGGTGAGCGCACCATGAAAGGTATGCGCCCATTAGCGGTATTAGGTGACAACATCACCACCGATCACCTATCGCCTTCTAATGCGATTATGCTGGATAGTGCTGCTGGCGCTTACCTTCATAAAATGGGTTTACCCGAAGTGGATTTCAACTCCTATGCAACACACCGTGGTGATCACCTAACGGCTCAACGAGCCACCTTTGCCAACCCTAAACTATTGAATGAAATGGTTCAGGAAAGCGGTGAAACGAAACAAGGCTCTTTAGCGCGTATTGAACCAGAAGGCGAGGTAACTCGCATGTGGGAAGCGATTGAAACCTACATGGAGCGCAAGCAGCCGCTTATTATCGTAGCCGGTGCTGATTACGGCCAAGGCTCTTCACGTGATTGGGCTGCCAAAGGTGTTCGTTTAGCGGGTGTTGAAGCCATCGTTGCCGAAGGCTTTGAGCGTATTCACCGTACCAACTTGGTGGGCATGGGCGTTATGCCTGTTGAATTCCAAAACGGTGGTAGCCGTAAAACCTATGCGATTGATGGAACAGAAACTTTCGATGTCGTTGGTGATATTACACCACGCGCAACATTGACGCTGGTCATCCACCGTAAAAATGGTGAAACCGTTGAAGTACCCGTTACCTGCCGCTTAGATACCGCTGATGAAGTATTGGTATATGAAGCGGGTGGTGTACTACAACGCTTCGCTCAAGACTTCTTAGAGTCTAACGCTAGCTAAGCTTAAAAGCGTCCTCTTATTCTAAGAGGGCGGTTTTATCATTCAGCTAACACACTAAAATGACCCGCATTCATTCTATGCTGGTCATGTCTAATTTTCACGTTTACCCATAGGACTACCCGCCATGACCCATGTTGCTCAAATAAAAATCCCTGCTACCTATATTCGTGGCGGCACCAGCAAAGGCATATTTTTCAGCCTGCTAGACCTACCTAAACCCGCACAAGTCGCAGGCGCGGCACGTGATGCTATATTATTGCGCGTTATCGGCAGCCCCGACCCTTATGGCAAGCAAACCGATGGCATGGGTGGTGCGACCTCAAGCACTAGCAAAACCGTTATCGTATCTAAAGCAACAAAAGCCGACCATGATGTTGATTACCTGTTTGGCCAAGTCGCTATTGATAAACCGTTTGTCGACTGGAGTGGTAACTGTGGAAACTTATCGGCTGCCGTGGGTTCTTTTGCCATTAGCAGTGGTTTAGTTGACCCAAGCCGCATCCCAAACAATGGCATTGCCACGGTTCGTATTTGGCAGGCCAATATCAGTAAAACCATTATCGCCCAAGTACCTATTACCAATGGTGAAGTGCAAGAAACCGGCGATTTTGAGTTAGATGGTGTGACATTCCCTGCCGCAGAGGTGGGTGTTGAGTTTATGAGTCCGTCAGCCGACGGCGAGTCCATGTTCCCAACAGGCAAGCTCGTAGATCAACTTGACGTGCCCGGTGTTGGAACCTTTCCAGCAACAATGATTAGTGCTGGCATCCCAACCATTTTTGTTAACGCTGACGATATTAATTATCAAGGCACCGAGCTTCAAGAGGCTATTAATAGTGATGATAAAGCCTTAAAAATGTTTGAAACCATTCGTGCTTATGGCGCAATAAAAATGGGCTTAATTAAAAACATTGAAGAAGCTGCAAATCGCCAACACACCCCTAAAGTAGCCTTTGTTTCTAAACCTCAGGCTTATACAACATCAAGCAATAAAGCGATTGCTGCAACAGACATTGACTTACACGTGCGCGCCTTATCCATGGGTAAATTACACCACGCGATGATGGGCACTGCAGCCGTTGCTATTGGCGCTGCTGCTGCTGTACCTGGAACATTGGTTAACCTTGCAGCTGGTGGCGGGGAACGTGCCGATGTTACATTTGGCCACCCATCAGGCACACTAAAAGTTGGAGCCGAAGCAAAACTTGTTGACGGTGAGTGGGCCGTATCGAAAGCAACCATGAGCCGTAGTGCTAGAGTATTGATGGAAGGCTCCGTTCACATACCTGGCGACTGTTTCTAGACAATAAGTCATATGCGCAGCAGCTATTCACCTACTAGCTGCTGCCATTACATGTTCTCAGCCCCTGCAACAAGCAGCGGTGTTAGCCATTTAAGAGGCTTTAAGTTTTAAATTTACAATCTTCCCTGCCTTAAAAAGACACTCTTGATCATCAATGACTCAATTGCCTGAGTGATCTCTACTTCAATCTTCAAGAAAAACTCATTACTAATCAAACTATTAGCTCTCTAGCGCAGAAAGCTATGTCTTCATCCAAAACCTCATTATGAAAGGTCTAGAGAAGGATATTGAGTCAACGCTAATACGCTAGTTTTCATAAGAAATCATTTGACAAGAACTCAACTTTGATCGATATTAGACATATAACTAACGATCGTTAGCTTTTTATATAAGAATAAAATCTGCACAAAAGCAGTAAAAATAGGAGCGGCAAATGGGCAATATTACGGAAATACCACCACTTGGATCACATGAATTAGGCACAGAAGCTATCTCTGCTGAACATTATTCATCACAAGAATCTTTTGAGCTTGAAAAAGAAAAAATCTTTAAAAAAACATGGTTAATGGCTGGCAGAGAAGCCGATGTAGCCAAGTCTGGTGATTATGTTACGTTCTTCATTGATGCCTTAGAGGTATCAATTATCATTACTAAGGGGCAAGACAACAAAATTAGGGCTTTTTACAATGCCTGCACCCACCGTGCCGCACATATTTTAAATGAACCTTGCGGGCATACAAACTTTATGACCTGTGGTTTTCACGGCTGGGTATTTGACCTTGAAGGGAAGCTTGCTGATGTCCCGGGTGAAGAACTTTTTGGAGACTTCGATAAAAGCAAACTAGGTCTTAAAGCTGTTTCTGTCGATATATGGGGTGGGTTTATTTTTATTAACTTAGACCCAAGTCCAGAAGTCTCTTTGCGAGATTACCTCGCACCATTAAATGAGTCATTTGATAAGTATTTAGGTCATGAGGACTGGACATGGAGTTACGGCTGGCGATCAAAGTTTAATGCTAACTGGAAACTTTTAGTCGATGCTCAGATAGAAGGCTACCATGTTGACCAAACCCACCGTAATACAATTGCCGGCGCCATCCCTGGTGAATATGCCCCCGCCTTAGTCTACCCAGATAGTATCGGTGTTCCTGCCAGAATAAGTGCTTATCGTCCAGAAAAAATGATGGGCGTGCAAACAGATGTAGCTTTACTTTCGGCAAAACATGGCGCCACCTCTCTTTACACAAAATCTGAAAATGAGTTTACGGCTAAAGATGGCGAAGGTGTTCTTAATGAAGACCACCCTCTGTGGATTTTTGATGCTTACTTACTCTTCCCCAACATTGTTTTATTCATACAAAAAGGCCAAATTCTTGTACAAAGAACTATTCCTGTTAGTCCAAGCGAATGTTTTTGGGAAGTCGATTTTTTCCACACCGGCACGGTTGATTCCTTTGGTCAGTTATTTAACTCAGAACAAGGGCGAATACAAATAAGGGACGTGCTAACAGAGGATTTATACACGGCTGAAGGCATTCAGATGAACTTTAATGCAGGTGTTATCAAAGATGTGTATATCAACCAGCAAGAAATACCTATTCGAGCCTATTACCACCGTTTAATGAAAGCCTTTAACGGCAAGGATGCATCACAATGAGTCACATGATAGAACGCCCTGACTTGGGCCATATTCAAGAAGAAATAAACCAATGGGCCTTACCTACGACTGAGGACCGGCTCGTTAAACGTATGAAAAGCAGCATGGAAGACATTCAACGTTTTTATGACGCTATGCATCCGCACCTAGCAACAGTCATCGATTATTTAAATCAGTTCAAAGTATCTGATTTAGTAGGTGATGACTTAAAACTGTCTCGCGCAGCCTTAGCCATGTGCGAAGTAGATAACGCCGTTAATAAGTGGAAAAAACCCATTTTAAGTACCGGTATTGACACTTTAAGAATGGTCAAAAAAAATGGATTCAACGATAGGAAGGTACTATGAGCGGCCGCCTAGCTGGGAAAGTTGCATTAATTACAGGTACTGCTGGAGGCCAAGGCCGAGCAGCCGCTGAAATTTTTTCTGCGCAAGGCGCAAAGATTGTTGGCTGTGATATGAAGCTTGAAGAAAGCGAAGAAACCGTTGAATTAGTCGAAAGTGCTGGCGGTGAAATGGTCAGCCAAATCGTTGATTTGGGGGATGAAGATGAAGTAAAAAACTGGATCGACTTTGCTGTAAAAACATACGGTGATTTTGACATCTTATATAACAATGCATCTGCTGTACGGTATGGAAAAATTGACGCTTTCTCAACCGAAGACTGGCACTGGCTAGTTCGTAATGAACTTGATTTGGTCTATTATGCAATCAAACATGCCTTTCCAATTATGAAGCGTCGCGGTGGTGGTTCAATTCTTAATACCGCGTCAGCCGCTGGCGTTATAGGTTCAACATTTGCAGGTCATATACATCAATTTGCACATTCGATGACTAAAGGTGGCGTAATAGCTATGACTAGGACGTTAGCCGCTGAATTTTCAGATGCAAAAATACGTGTTAACAGTATTTCACCCGGCTTAATTGAGACGCCTGCTTTTGCGGTCTTCCCAGATAAAGACGTACTCAAGAAAATGGTTGATGACATCATGGAGCTACAACTCATGGACCTGCTTGGCCAACCAGAAGATATAGCCTATTGCGCACTTTACCTAGCCTCTAACGAATCGAGGTTTGTAACTGGGCAAAACTTTTGTATTGATGGCGGAATTACGGCTGTTTAGCAGTCTATTTAAATAATATTAAGGATATAAAATGATCAAACTGTACCAGATTGAAATCGAAGGCGACCCTTTTGGCGGTTCACGCAATGGCTGTAAAGCTGTTATTGCACTAGAAGAGCTAGGCATTTCCTATGAAGTTAATCCATTAGATCGAATCACTGATTGCCGCCCAGTGGATGCACCTTATCGTCAATTAAACCCAAATGGTGTCACCCCTACCATTGATGATAATGGTTTTATTCTTTGGGAGTCTGGTGCCATTCTTCAATATTTAGCTAAAAATGACCCAGAATCTAGCCTACTTCCAAGTGACCCAAAGAAGCAAGCTCTTGTGTCTCAATGGCTAGCTTGGGAAGGTGCTACTTTTGCACCAGCACTACTTAATTTATTCTTTGCGATGACCGCAGAGGAGCCCGATGAGAAAACAATTGCAGCAACAAAAGATGCCTTCTTATCAACATTAGGTATTCTTAACCAACAGCTGGCTGGCCAAGAATTTATATGTGGGCAATATTCCATTGCCGATATTGCCAACGGGGCCATCACCCCTTTATCTTTCTTATTAGGCCTTGATCTTACTCAATTCCCAAACATTATCAGCTGGCTTAAGCGACTTAGGGTGCGTCCCTCTTGGCAAGCTGCTGGCGCAGTTATGTCTGATATGAATGCAGGTGAAGAGCAACTTGCTTGATAGCCAGTTCAGCTAATAAATGTGGTGGCGACAGAAAGGTATACACAAGAACCTAAAATGCATGCTGATATAAACCACCAACCTAGCAAAACACAAAATTTATCACCAAAAGTGGCCGGAGAGTCACCCATAAATGGAGAAGGTTAAAATGAGTTCGTTTGATTACAGTTCATTAATTAATGAAGAGACTGCTCAGCAATCACGCAGTATTTTTTGGGATCCAGATATTTACCAAGAAGAGCTAAAGCAAATATTTAATCGCTGCTGGTTATTCTTAGGGCATGACAGCCAAATACCCGAGGCTGGAGACTTTCTTCGAACCTATATGGGCGAAGATGACGTTATCGTCGTTAGAGGAGAAGACCTAGAAGTTAGGGCATTTCTTAATGCATGTAGTCATCGCGGTAATAAGCTTTGCCAAGCAGAGTGGGGCAAAACAAAGTCATTTACATGCTCCTACCACGGCTGGGCATATGATACCTCTGGCAACCTTGCCGCTGTGCCACTTGAAGAGGAAATATACGATAATTTAGACCGAAGTCAGCTTGGAATGGTGCCTGTTGCTCGCGTTCAAAACTACAAGGGAATGATCTTTGGAACCTTTGCACAGGAGGGTCCTGACTTAATTGAGTATCTTGGCGATGCTGCCTACTATTTAGATGTTGTACTGGATGCATCACCTGAAGGAATGGAACTAATGGGCTCCCCTTACCGGGTTGAAATCAGGGGGAATTGGAAACTGCCCGTTGAAAATGCCATTGGTGATGGCTATCACGTGGCCTGGGCTCATGCTGGTGCTATGCGAGTTGTAGGGACTATTGGCCAAGGGCGGTCAGACACCGTATTAGGTATTGGAAAGGATAATGCTACCTTTGATACAACAGGACAGGTCCAGGTTGCTATACCGCCTCATACCATTTTATCAACCTTAGATGGTCAATCAGGGTATGCCTTATATGATAATCCAGGACCATGCATAGACTATCTTGAAAAAACAAGGCCAAGCGTTATTGATCGGCTTGGTGAGGTACGCGGAAAGCAGCTCTACGGGTCAGAAACACACATGGGGATTTTTCCTAATTTACAAATAATTCAGGGACTTAACCTTCTTAGGGTCATACACCCAAAAGGGCCCGGCTCATTTGAAGTGGCTACTTTTTCAATGGCCGATAAAAACACACCTGATGATGTCAAAGAAATAATCACCAAACATGTGGGGCAAACTTTTGGCACTGCTGGCATTCTGGAAGGTGATGATGGTGATTTTACCGAAGCAATTACTCATTCAGCTGATGGCTATGCAACACGCCAAATGAAAGGCTGGCTTGGAATGGGTGAGGGTCGGAAAATTGACTGGGAAGGACCTGGAGATGCCTCCCCTGGCATTGTTAATGAGTTATGCCAACGAGAATTCTATCAACAATGGAAACGAGCAATGACAGCTAGTAATGTTGCTGAGATTCTCCCAACTCAAACGTCTAATCAAAAGGGGAGCAAATAATGGCTAAGAAAAAAGTGGTCCAACTGGGTAAAGATACCGATATAAACACTGCTTATCAAATTGAACGTTTTCTTGTCGCTGAAGCCCGAATTCTTGATGAAGAGCGTTATGACGATTGGTTAACATATCTTGATGCTGACATTAGCTACCAAATGCCAATCCCCATTAATACTTATCGACGAAACCGCCCCAGCAACACAACTTTTTCTCAAACCATGATATATGATGAAAATTTTGAAAAATTACAACAGCGGGCTGCTAGAGAAGATACTGGTATGGTTTGGTTAAATGATCCGATGACACATCATATAAGAACCATTACCAATATAGAGTCATTTTGTACCGATGACCCTGCTGTTTATGATGTTCGTAGTAAATTCACCCTTCTACGTTCTCGCCGTAATCGAGATCACGTTAGTCATACTGGCTCACGTAAAGATACCCTAGTAAAAACAAGTGACGGTTTTAAAATCAGATCTCGTCTCGTACATTTACCTGAACGGGTAATAATCGATAAAAACTTGAATATGTTTTTCTAACATTCACTATAACCCGTATAAATATAAGGAATTACCAATGACAACAAGAATGGAAGGGCATACTGCTATCATTACCGGCTCATCATCAGGCATGGGCCGAGCAACAGCAATAAGGCTTGCATCTGAAGGTGCAAATGTGTGCCTTGCTGATATCAATGAAGAGGGTAATGCCGAAACATTAGAACTGATACAAAAACAAGGCGGTAACGCTATTGCCAGATATTGCGATGTATCCGATGAGGCATCTGTAAAAGACATGACCCAAGCAGCTGAAGAAGCTTTTGGCCACATATCAATTTTATTTAACAATGCTGGGTTTGAAGATGGAGATGGCTCAACAGATGACTTAGACGTTGATGCATGGGATAAGGTACAAGACATAAATACAAAAGGTGCTTTTTTAGCAGCTAAATATGCACTAAAAAGCATGATTGCCGGCGGGAAAGGTGGGTCAATAACAACAACGTCATCAATTGGTGGCCTCATAGGCACACCAGGCGGACTACACTCATACTGCGCATCTAAAGGTGCTGTTATTTCATTAACACGTGCATGGGCAATAACATATGCCCCACAAAATATCAGGTGTAATGCCATTTGTCCTGGGCTGGTTCTAACACCTATGGTTAAAAGAATTGGCCCAGAGTTTATTGAGGCTGCATCAGGTATGACCCCATTAGGACGAGGAGCAGAGCCTGAAGAAATTGCAAATCTCGTAGCCTTCCTGTCGTCAGATGAATCTAGGTTTATCACTGGCGCTATCATTCCAATTGATGGCGGGTATACAGCACAATGAAACAGGGTAATGAGTTTACTCTAAATCACTTTAAACTTAATGGAAAAATAGCTATCGTCACTGGCGCAGGGACTGGCTTAGGCAGTGTTTTCGCTCGTGCACTTGCAACAGCAGGTGCAACTGTTATCGTGGCTGATATAAATATAGAAACCGCGCAAAAAACAAGTATCGCTATAACCGATAAGGGTGGAGTTGCCGTGCCAACACAAGTTGATGTCACAAACCCAGATTCTGTTGAGTCACTCATCTCCTTTACCATGGCTAAATATCAACATATTGATATTCTCATCAATAATGCGGGTATTGCAAGTCCTGCTCATCGTGTTGCTGAAATGCCTATTGAGGATTGGGATAGGGTTAATGCAGTTAATACTCGTGGGGTATTTTTATGTACACGCGCTGCCCTTCCAAAAATGGTAGAGCAAAACCGAGGAGTAATAATCAATATAGCATCAGTCGCTGCGCTTGTCGGTGTGGATAATAACTTATCAGCTGTAGCAGCTAACTATTCAGCCTCCAAAGGCGCAGTCGCTTCGTTTACTCGACAAGTTGCAGTT
>ERZ1027208.44-NODE-44-length-71649-cov-43.334986_pt1 | contig 71649 bp, 64 predicted proteins | sample MGYA00520867_ERZ1027208 | MGnify/ENA primary metagenome ERZ1027208 (study PRJEB33311, sample SAMEA4378413) | marine metagenome | biome: Marine biome; feature: Fjord; material: Water | collected 2014-07-20T08:00:00Z/2014-07-... | depth 75 m ... | reverse complement strand
AGCCCAACAAGGGTGTAATAGAAGCAATGGTTCCCAGTGTATTCAGGTATCGCTCAAGCTCATGTACTACCTGCCTGCCTGTTTCTTCAATGCTTTCTTTCATGATATTTCGCCCATGCGTCTGGTTAAGCAGGCCCGACGCTAGTACTCGCCCCAGAGGAGAGCTAGCCTCTAACGTCTTTAGTCGAGCATTATCTAATTGTTTCGCCTTATGAAGCGTCCAAATAGAGGCGACCATTTGTTCTGGCATGATTTTTTTACTGTTTAATGTCCAGAAGCGCTCCCCAATGATTGCTAATGCAATAATTGAGCAGGCAATAATAGGAAGCATTAACCAACCACCCTTCATTAAAATCTCAAGCACAATTCCCTCGGTTATAAATAGTTTAATTCGCTTGCATGTTACTTTATTTTAACCATTTCGGCACCTGTTAGAGCGCGTATTTATTCCACATAAGGAACGCTCTCTTGCCGCCAACTCCAAAACCTGACGTTGTTTTGCCTAAAACTGCTAACGCTCGGAGGCATCCCTGTTTTAAAAAGCGCCTGAGTTGCGCCATCGTTAGATGTGTCAAATACGTTAATTTTACGTGTTAGATACCGATCCATAACACTTTTTTTAGGAAACCCAAACCGATTTCTATAACCGACTGGAAATAGAACATATTGCGGTGAGACTGCTGCTATAAATTCGTCTGTTGAAGAGCTTTTGCTGCCATGATGTGGAGCAATTAAAACAGTTGAGCTAAGTCGGCCAGCATGGTATTTGATTAATATTTTTTCGGCTAATCGTTCAATATCACCAGTTAATAAAATACTGCCATTTATTGAGCTCACTCGTAGTACACAGGAGGCATTATTTCCACTCAGTAGGCCTAATCGATTTGAGCTCATCATCTCGAATGTTACCTCGTCCCATTCCCAAGGTGGCACTCCTTCACAATCAGTCGTTGGGTAATCGATAAACTGACTGGGGACACTCGTCAGTAATCGCTGAGTTTTTATTCCAGCCAGTATGGTTTTTGCGCCACCAGCATGGTCGTTATCACCGTGACTGACCACTAAGGCATCAAGCTTACTTATCCCTTCCCCTTTCAAATAAGGTAAAATGACGGTATCAGCCATGTCGCTTTTAACACTGTATTTAGCCCCCGTGTCAAAAACGAGGGTGTGAGTAGACGTTCGAATAACAACAGATAACCCCTGCCCTACATCTAATAAGGTTGCAGAAAACTCAGCCGTTTCTAGCCCCGCTGTTTTCATTGGAAACACCAAAGGTAAAAACAATAGGCAAGCTAGTGGCTTAGGAATAAACCCCTTTGGCAACAAAATAATAACACCGCCTATTATTGCGGCTATGCATGCCCAAACTGATAGCGTTGGGATTGATAAATAGGCGTACTCGCTATCAGCTAAATACTGTAAATAACGCCATAAAAAGCTCAGTAGATCATTAACCCACCCCACACCTTTCATGCCTAAATTTTCATTAATGAGTGCAAGAGGCATAACGATGATTAATAAGGGAACGATGGCAAAACTAACCCATGGCACTGCTATTATATTAGCTAATGGGGATACCACGGAAGTTTGCTGGAAAAAATACACCCCTAGCGGAAGCAAGCCAATACTCACTGCCCATTGAGTTTTAATCAACTGAGCAATAAAATTAGCTTTATTTAGTCGCCCCACTAATGCGAATAAAATAATGCCGACTGCAGCAAAGGAAAGCCAAAAGCCTGGTGACATCAGTGCAAGCGGGTCATACAAAAGCACCAGCAGTACCGCTATTATAATCACCTGAGAGGGTTTGTAATGCCTCTGCCAAAAAACGCCTCCCAATACTAAACTCACCATAACAAGTGCGCGTTGAGTCGGCACTGAGAATCCAGCTAGCGCCGCATATAAAAAAGCTGAGACAAAGCTGGCTATACAGGCAAAATGAATTGCATGCATCGCTATGCTTGAAAAGCCAAGTGTCAAGCGACGCACAAAACCAAACATAAGTGTACTGACTAAACCAATATGTAGTCCCGATATTGCAATAAGATGAGAGGTGCCTGTTTTCCGAAAAACCTGCCATTGTTCAGCACTAATACCACTACGATCACCCAACACCAATGCTTTAATGACCCCTATATACTCACTATTGCTCTTATCCAAGTAGTCTCTAACAAACTCTCTCCAACTGTCTACGCGCCAACTATCACTAACTGCTAAACGCTTATTCTGAAGACTCCTTCTAACATAGCCCGTTGCCCCAATATTTTTCTGGAAAAGCCATTTTTCATAATCAAACCCGTGTGGATTAGCCAAGCCGTGTGGCTGCTTTAGCTTTACCAGAAACTGCCAAGTCTCTGACGGTGCTAATGCCTTGCCTTTTTCATACCAACTTAGTTTTATAGTTTTTGGGAACTGATCTATATTCATAGGCGCTATTACCGCATCGACCTTAAATAGGAAACGGGTAGACATTTCCTCATTAGCGGGTAAATCAATCACTCTTCCATGGACAAGAATATCTTGACCTTCTAGAGTTGACGGTAGTTGAGAGTTTTTTATGCCGATGGCATAAGTGGCTGCCCATATAAAGCCTAACACTAAAAGGCTAAGCGTCTTTACCCACGGGTAAAGACCAAGCAACAGAAGTGCTAACAATGCTAAAACAGTCAGACTAGGCAAACCACTTAACCACTGAAGAGAGCACACCCCTAGGCAAAAAAACAACATTTTCAATTGCAAGTCATTCATTTAGCTGCATCCATGCTTTGCTATTCTATTTTGAGGGTATAATCACTACCCTATGCCAAAAAGACTTATAAAAAAATACTTTCCAAATCATAAAACCATTAAGGGTAATAAACACTTAAAAGTATTTGGTTCATTACTTCATGACCAAAACTTATGGCATTTAAACCGCCGTTCATTTGCTGGTGCCATTGCTGTCGGTTTATTTATTGCTTTTGTACCACTACCTACTCAAATGCTTTTTGCCGCTGCCTTAGCTATTCTACTGCGGGTAAACCTACCTGTATCAGTTGGAACTGTGTGGATCAGCAACCCCCTGACTATGCCCCCTATCTTTTATGCTGCTTACCGCACGGGTAGTTGGTTAATGAACTTACCCGCTGAGCCATCAAATCCAAACCCTTCTTTTGGAACAATATTGGCTAGCTTAGAACACAATTGGCAGCCTTTTTTACTCGGTTGTTTATTTCTGGCAACGCTCACCTCGGCATTAGGCTATTTATTCGTTCGAGTTTTTTGGCGCTGGTTTGTGTTAAATAAATGGTCGAAGCGAAAAAAAAAGCCTAATACATAGGCTCGTTTAAATAACCTTTGAAAACTGTTTCTTTTTAGTATCCAGGTAATGGTCAAAGACCATGCAAATATTTCTTATCAATAAGCGACCAGCGGGGGTTACGCGAATCCCTTGCGTCGATAGAGCTAACAAACCATCCGTTTCCATTTGCTGTAATTGAGATAATGCCGACTCAAAATAACCAGTAAAGTTAATATTGTAGGCACGCTCGATATCTTCAAAGTTTAATTCGAAATGACACATTAGTTGACTGATAATAGCCCCTCTAATTTTATCATCAACCCCCATTACCATTCCCTTTAATACAGGCAACTGCCCTTCATCTACCGTCGTCTGATAAGCGCCTAAGTTTTTGATGTTTTGTACGTATGCATCACCAACCCGACCTATTGATGTCGCCCCAAAACCGACCATATCGCATTCAGAGTGCGTGGAATAACCTTGGAAATTTCTATATAAACGCCCGTCCCGTTGCGCGATGGCCAGTTCGTCATTCGGTTTTGCAAAGTGATCCATGCCAATATAAACATACCCCGCATCAATTAAACGTGAAATGATCATTTGTAAAATATCTAGCTTTTCTTCAGCCGTGGGCATATCTGCTTCGTTCATTTGCCTCTGAACCTTAAACATCTTAGGTAAATGCGCATAATTAAATACAGATAAGCGCTCTGGCTCCACCGCTAGCACTTTATCAAGCGTTACCGAAAAGGAAGCGACCGTTTGCAAAGGCAGACCATAAATTAAATCTATATTGGTGGATTGAAACCCTGCGGACCGTGCAGCGTCTAACATAGAAAATGTTTGTTTCTCAGTTTGAATACGGTTAACGGCCTTTTGCACCTTTGGATCAAAATCCTGAACCCCAAAGCTCATTCGATTAAAGCCTAGTTCTCGCAGCAAGCCAATCGTTGCTCTGGTTGCTTCTCTAGGATCAATTTCAATTGAATATTCTCCCGTATCATCATCATGCAAATTAAAGTTATCTCTTGTGACTTGCATAAGTGCCTGCATTTGCTGGTGCGTTAAAAAAGTTGGTGTTCCTCCGCCCCAGTGCAACTGGTCAACGACCCGCTTATGATCAAAAAGTTTGCCTAGTTTAGTTATTTCCTGGTGCATGCTATTAAGGTAAGGAATGGCATGCTGCCGATTCTTAGTAATGATTTTATTACAAGCACAGTAATAACACACCGTATCGCAAAAGGGCACATGGAAATAAAGCGACAGCGGCCCACTTCGCTGATTGGATAACTGAATTTGCTGCAAGTAATCCGCTTCTTTAAAACCCTCATGAAACTCTAACGCAGTCGGGTAGGAGGTATAACGTGGCCCTGCCTTGTTATAACGTTGAATTAGCTCAATATCGAACTTAATTGATTGTTGCAAAGTATCTCCTCAACATCCTTTAATATTAACTATCTTCATCTACACGCCGCCTAAGCAAGATAGGTGCAAAATAGCTTGTAAATAACACAAATGCTAGCACCCATAACCCACTCGCTACGGTCAACCAACGCATATAATTCAAAGGGTCAACCAATGGAACAATTACCCTAAAAAGAACAGCTATATTGATAATAACAAAGGCTGCCGTAATAACCTTTGGTGCTTGAATAGTGCGCCCAGTATGCCCTAATGAAACCCTGGACATCATGCCTAATGTCAATACACCAATGGCACCTGCCGTCATAGCATGTGTTGCTAATAACGGTGAAACAAGGTTAAGAGCCGCTAGAAAATCCAAACTAATACCGACTATAAGCCAGCCATAACCCGCAAATAACACCCCGATTAAGGGCACCTTAACCGCCTTCACACTAAACCAACCTGTCAGGCGTACCGTATGACTAGCCATCGCAATAACAGAAACAACCAGAAACCCCATCGACCCATAATAGAAAGGCTTTAAGACTAGAAGCACCAACAAGCTCAACATCGATAGCCATTCAATAAAGCGCCAAGTAACTGGCTGACAGCCTTTTGAACCTGCACGAATAAAAAATGGAAACACCCGCCCTGCTATTAACCCAATAAATACAAGCATGACACCAACAACAAATTGCATTAACTGGCTACCATTAACCGTGATAACATTCAAAATACCCAAGTGAAAGGCTAGGTTTGCACCAAAAAAACAAGACAACAGAAAGATAACGGGTAAGTTTTTAAACATCCGCTGCTGCCAAATAGGAACAACTAAATAGCCAATCAAGCAAGGCAAAAAGGCTAAATCAACAATCGCTATCAACTCATGGGGCAGTACGTCATCGAAAAAAACAACCATGCGGCCTAGCAACCAAATACTCGCCAAAACAGCCAGTTTAACCCCTTCTGCTGTTGCCCTACCTGTCCAATTTTTAACCGCTGTTAATAAGAAGCCGCTAAACACGGCTACGGCATAGCCATAAAGCATTTCATGCGCATGCCAGTTAACAGGGTTATAGTAATTTGAGGGAAAAACACCATGAGCAGTCAGCCCACCCCAAACAAACATTAAAACGAGTGATGCAATGCCTGCCAACAAAAAAAAGGGGCGAAAACCAACCCGTAAAATCGGCAAAACTTGTTTATCGGTCATACACCCCCTCCTTTAGCTTGACCTATTTCACTAATAAGCCATCGACTAAGCTTAGTACCCTATCCATTTTACTGGCTAGCTGCACATCATGCGTTACCAACAACAAACTAATGTCCAGTTCCTGGTTAAGCGAGAGCATTAGCTCATAAATTTGCTCAGCTGTTTTCTTGTCTAGGTTACCAGTAGGTTCATCGGCCAGTACACATTGAGGCTTTGTTACCAGTGCTCTAGCAATGGCTACCCGCTGACGTTCTCCGCCTGATAGTTCGGCAAAGCGGTGTACAACTCTGTGCTCCAAACCGACAGATTTCAGCATTTCAAACGCTCGCTGGTTTGCCTCTTCAATACTAGCTCCTCCGATTAGCAGCGGAATGGCAACGTTCTCTAACGCACTAAATTCGGCCAACAAATGATGGAATTGATAAACAAAGCCCATGTGTTTATTTCTTAACCTGGAGAGTTCAGATTCATTCAGTTGACTAACATCTTGGCCAGCCATCATTACCGAACCAGACGATGGCTTATCAAGCCCGCCTAGCAGGTGTAACAAGGTGCTTTTCCCTGAACCAGACGTCCCCATAATAGCTAAACATTCGCCCTTTTTTAAAGTTAAATCTATTCCTCTAAGCACTGGGACAAACAGGCTTTTTTCACCGAATGTTTTAGTCAACTGTGTACAGCTTAAAACAACTTGATCATTCATAGCGCAACGCCTCCGCTGGGTTTACGCGTGATGCTTGCCATGCAGGGTAAATTGTTGAGATCATCGCTAGAATAAAGGAGTAGCTCGCAATCGTTACCACATCATCTAGCTCAAGCTTTGAGGGCAGTTCACTAATATAGTAAATATCGGCTGGTAAAAACTGTACCTGAAAGAAGTGCTCAATAGCCGGCACGAGTGTCTCAATATTAAGCGCCAAACCAACCCCAGCGACTACCCCTACTAAGGTGCCAATTAAACCAATAAGGGTGCCTTGAACCATAAAAACAGTCATTACAGAGCGGGGTGTAAAGCCCAGCGTTCTTAAAATGGCAATTTCGGACCTTTTATCGGTAACGACCATCACTAACGTTGACACAATATTAAACGCAGCAACCGCTACTATCAGCATCAAAATAATAAACATCACTCTCTTTTCTGTCTTAATGGCTTTGAAAAAATTACTGTGCTCCATGGTCCAATTCGATACTCGGTAATTAGGCGTCAGCGTACTGGCAATGTCTCGTGTTATTAACGGTGCATTAAATAGGTCTTTTAGCTGAATGCGAATACCAGATACACCACCATCTAGTCGTAGTAATTTAGCCCCATCATTCAAGTGAAGCAACGCTAAATTCCTATCGTATTCATACATACCAACCTCAAATAAGCCAACAACTTTGAAACGGCGCAAGCGAGGCAGAATTCCTGCCGGTGTTGGTGTTACTTGTGGTGTAATTACTGTCACTTTATCACCCACGGTAACACGCAAGTAACGTGCAAGCTCAGAGCCTAAAATCAAGCCGAACCCTCCACTCTTTAGGTTACCCAACTGGCCCACTAACATTTTCTGGCTAATATCAGACACATCGTCTTCTTTGCTCGGCAAAACACCTCGCAGTAAACTCCCACTGACACGTTGATTAGCACTGAGCATAACTTCAGCGTTCACAAAGGGTGCCCAGCCAACAATGTTTGACCTATCCGACAAACCCTGACCCAATTCATGCCAGTTTTTAAGTGAGTGATTATTATCAGATACGGTGACATGCGAAGCCATTCCCAGTATCTTTTCACGTAATTGCGCTTCAAAGCCATTCATAACCGATAACACGGTGATCAAGGCCATAACACCTAGGGCGATTCCAAGCATAGACGTCATGCTAATAAAGGAGATAAAGCCTGAGCGTTGTTTGGCTCGTGTATAACGTAGGCCAATAAAAATTTCGAGTGGTTTAAACATAGTTGAGGATTAAATCATAAATAACGGTATTTAGCCGATTTAGTGTAAAGGGAATTGTCATTATTTGACTAAAAAGTGCTATATTTAATAAAACCAATCAGAGAATGACACTTATGGCCTTTAAGACTTTTATTTTAGCGAGTCTCTTATGCATGTTCTGCCTTCCTATACATGCCGACACTTTACTGATGGATGTTATCGATAAAGAACCCATGAATAGCTCTGCTGGTCTATTACGGCCTAAGAATGCTCAAACAATGGCTGGTGTTAAATCTCAATTTGGTGACCCTGATAAAACGTACCCTACCGTTGGCGAACCCCCGATTACTCGGTGGAGTTACCCCTTATTCTCTGTTTATTTTGAACATAATTTAGTCATTCATAGCGTGGTTAATAAACCTGAAAAAGCACCTTAATTTACAACGGATAAGTAAATGGTTTGCTATTGATTACTGTAAAACTCGTCTCGAGCCATATCAACTAAGGCAAATAGATCCGCCTCGCTCCAGCCCCCTTCCATGGCTTGGGTCATATAGCCACTTAACACCTCTGCTAACGGCAGTGCCACATTGACTTGCTTGGCACTGTGTAAGACTGCATGCAAGTCTTTATGCACTAGCTTTAATGAACCCCGCCCCTGATCAAACCGCTTATTTTTAGCCATCGGCAGCATAAAATCAATCACATGGTTAGGTGCGACACAATCACTCAATACATTCAGCACCGTTTCAGCATTTTGACCATATTTTTCTGCCAGTGCGATGGCCTCAGCCAGCCCATTGAGTGTTGCTGAGAATGTTAGTTGATGACACAGTTTTAATAACTGCCCATTACCACTGTCACCCAAATAATGAATTTTATCGGCAAAGGTCTTTAATATCACACGTACTTTTTCATAAGCAGGTTTAGAGCCACCGACCATCATAGCCAACGTTCCTGCCTCCGCCCAAGGTGTTGAACCACTGATAGGCGCATCAAGAAAGTTTAAGCCGGCTATTACTGCCCTTTCCGCCAATTCGACACATTGTCCATACGGCGTGGTCCCCAGATCAACAATCACCCCACTTGCATTCATGCTATCAAGCAAACCACCGCTCTCACAAATTATCTCTTCTGTCATATCAGCATTTGAAACGCTAATAAAGACCACATCTTTTCCATCAGCCAACTGTTGCAAGTTCGAGGTTTGACGAGCGCCAGCTGCCACGACAACTTTAAGCGCATCGTTTGAGCGATCATAAACATCTAATGAGTAACCTGACTGCAATATTTTTACTGCAATTGCTTGCCCCATAGAACCTAACCCAACAAAGCCAATGCTTAACATACCTTACCTCTTCCTTTATTTATTGATTAATTCTTTATCGCTTAATCATACATTAGCCTATTTATAGTGCGGTGCTCTTCTCGGTAAATTTATTAAAAATAAATAGGCTTTCAGGTGTTTACAACACATCCAATGTACGGTTTATGACAAAATATACGCATTCAAATTTTCTTGCTATATCGTATGCCTAATTTCATCCCCGAGTTACCAACCAAGCCGCAAAACAAAATAGACTGGGGGGTATTTGATGGTTGTGCTGATGCGTTATCCATTGCTAACGCCAGCCAAATATCTGAGCAACTCCTTCTCGTTATTTGTTCTGACACGCAATCTGCACTTCGCCTTGAGCGAGAAATACCTTTCTTCTTAACTCAGCAACTGCCTGTTATTTACTTTCCCGACTGGGAAGTGTTGCCTTACGATAGCTTTTCACCTTTAGGTGAAATTATCTCCGACCGCCTCCATACCTTGTATCGGCTACAAGACTTAGAAAAAGGTGTATTAATTATCACTGTCAGCTGCTTATTGCAGCGCCTAGCACCAAGAGACGAGCTCCTAAACGCTTGTTTTTTACTGCACAAAGGCGATACGCTTAACATTGAAAAGACCCGTCTAAAGCTCGATAAACTGGGCTATCAAAATGTTCCTTCCGTACAGGAGTACGGTGAGTACTCGGTACGTGGTTCTATTCTTGATATTTACCCCATGGGCAGCAAGACACCCTACCGAATTGATTTATTTACCGATGAAGTAGAAACTATTCGGACATTTGATACCACTAGCCAGCGTTCAGTAGATATCGTAGACGCCATACAGCTTTTTCCTGCACGTGAGTTTCCTGTTAACGATAACAGCATTAAGTTGTTCCGCCAGCAGTTCAGAGAACTGTTCCCTAAAACACCTGACTCTAACCCTCTGTATCAACAAGTTTCTAAAGGCCGCATGCCCAATGGCATTGAAAACTATTTACCTTTATTCGTCGACCACACCGAATCTTTCTTTGACTATATTCCAAATGCGACATGTATTTTGCTTGACCAAGTGACAACATCTGCCGACGCTTTTCTTCAGCAAGCATACGAACGGTTCGAGCATCGACAAACCGACTTTGATAGACCAGCTTTAACCCCTGACTTACTATTCTATAGTTTAGCTGACTTGACTGACCGGTTGGCTGCCTACCCAACGATAGCATTACAAAGCAACCTTCATGAGACTGAAAAAACCGCTCTCATCTCGCCTAAACACGAACAAGCTGCAGAAGCACTCCACGTATTATTGAATCAGCCGGAGCATAAGACACTGTTTGTAGCCGAATCCGCAGGGCACCGTGAATCCATGCTTAAACATTTAAAAAAACATGGGGTTCGCCCAACTTTAATTAAAAACTGGAGTCAGTTTGCACACGGCAGCAACTCACCGTGTATCACCGTTGCGCCCATTGATGAAGGGTTGCGTTTAAATAACGTTTCATTAATCACTGAAAACAACTTATTAGGAACCCGTGTCCAGCAACGAAGGCGCAGACGCTCTTCCTCTAGTCAGCAACTTGAAAATGTATTTAATAGCCTTGCCGACTTAGAAGTAGGTTCACCCGTCGTTCATCAAGAACATGGTGTCGGGCGCTATATTGGGTTAAAGCATATTGTTGTCGATAACATTGAAACAGAGTTTTTAACCTTAGAGTATGCCAATAATGACAAGCTGTATGTCCCCGTTGCTTCGTTGAATCTAATTGGTCGTTTTATGGGCACCCAAGGAGACTCGGCACCCTTGCACCGATTAGGGACTGAGCAATGGGAAAAGGCTAAAAAGAAAGCACTTAAACGTGCGCGAGATGTTGCAGCAGAACTACTGGACATTCATGCTAGACGTGCCGCTAAACCAGGCCGTAAAATGTGTATAGACGATGTTGATTACGAGACATTTGCTCGTGCATTTCCATTTGAAGAAACCGATGATCAAGCATCAGCAATTGAACAGACCTTGCATGATTTGAGCTTAACCAAGCCCATGGATCGTGTTATTTGTGGTGACGTAGGTTTTGGTAAAACAGAGGTCGCCATGCGTGCAGCCTTTATTTCGGCCAACAACCATTTTCAAACCGCTCTCTTAGTACCCACAACTTTGCTGGCGCAGCAACACTACCAAAATTTTTCTGATCGCTTTGCCGACTGGCCTTTTAGAATTGAGGTGCTATCACGTTTTGTGAGTGCAAAAGAGCAGAAGAAAATAATTGAGGGCGTGGCTGAAGGAAAGGTCGATATTCTTATTGGAACGCATAAGTTACTGCAGAAGACCATTCAATATAAAAACCTAGGTCTAGTTATTATTGATGAAGAACAGCGGTTTGGTGTTCGGCACAAAGAACATTTCAAATCCCTTCGTTCAGAAGTAGATATGCTCACGTTAACGGCCACCCCTATTCCTAGAACATTAAATCAAGCAATGTCAGGGCTGCGCGATATTTCTATTATTGCAACCCCTCCGCCTAATCGCCATGCTATTGAAACATTTGTATCCGAATGGAACAGCGGCCTTATTAAGGAAGCCTGTCAGCGAGAGTTTAGCCGTGGGGGTCAGTTATTCGTATTACATAATGACATTGCATCCATGGATCGGTTAGTGCTTGAGTTTCAAGAACTGACTCCTGAGCTTAAAATTAGAAAGGCGCATGGTCAAATGCGTGAAAGCGAACTTGAGCAAATTATGCTTGATTTTTACCACCACCGCTTCGACATTCTTCTATCGACCACCATCATAGAAAATGGCATTGATTTACCCAATGCCAATACCATCATCATTAACCGTGCTGACAAACTAGGTTTATCTCAATTACACCAGTTGCGTGGGCGTGTTGGCCGTTCTCATCACCGTGCCTATGCTTATATGATTGTGCCACCCGATGGCGTAATGACTAAGGATGCTAAAAAGCGTATTGACGCAATTAAAAACAGTTCTGACTTAGGGGCAGGGTTTAGCCTCTCAACCCACGACATGGAAATACGGGGCGCGGGTGAGTTATTGGGCGATAACCAAAGTGGAGAAATTCAAGAAATTGGCTTTACCCTGTACACCGAACTTCTCGATAATGCAGTGGCGGCAATCAAATCAGGCAAGCAACCCGAGTTAGAGCAACGAATTGATACCGGCCCAGAAATAGACTTACATGCTAGCGCATTGATACCCGATGACTACTTACCCGATGTGCACACTCGGTTAGTCCTTTACAAACGGATCGCTAGTGCAAATGATGCGGCTGAGCTACGAGACCTTCAAATAGAAATGATTGATCGCTTTGGCCTGCTGCCAGACAGTACCAAACTTTTATTTTCAAGCAGTGAAATCAAGCAAATAGCTCAGCGCCTCGGTGTTGATAAGATCAGTTTTAGTCAGTCAGCGGGGCAAATTCAATTTTCCAATGAGCCACATGTTGACCCTACAAAAATCATCCAGCTGATTCAAACTCAGCCCCAAGTCTTTCAACTTGAGGGGCCACAAAAATTACGCTTTACAAAAAAACTAGGTAATATGGAGCAAAAAACTGATTTTCTAATCGATTTATTAAACACCATCGCCATGACTGAGCAATAATATGACACATCTAAAACTGACTTCAATACTTTTGGGCAGTCTGTTAAGCATGAGTTATGTCACCGCTAATGCAGAACAAAAAACAAATCGTTGGTACAGTGTTGAGTACATTATTTTTGAAAACATTATCTCGACGGAGCACTATTTAGAGCCATGGTCCAAGGAGCCATTACACGTCCCCAACGACGCCATTGTTTTAAATACTCATTCAACTCAAACGAACTTTAGTAGCCTTACGCTTAAACAGCAACAACTCCATGGTGCTGCCAATCGATTGAAACAATTAGCCGCTTATCAAGCAATGATACATAATGGCTGGATTCAGGCACTAAACACTCAAATCAAACCTTTACCAGTGTTAGTTCGTCAGCAGGTGGGACGGCAGCAGCTCGAAGGTACCATTACCTTGCACCGTGGAAAGTACTTACACCTTAATCTAGATATACAGCTCAGTGAGCAGGACTTATTAACCAATAGAGGCCATACTGAGACGGACAACCCAACCTTCTTATCACCAACTCTTTATAGGTTAAAACAAACTCGCCGCATTAAAAGCGGCGAAATAAATTATTTTGATCACCCACGTTTTGGCGTTATTTGTCTGGTCACAGAAATTGACGCGCCATATTCAGCAAGTCAACCCACTGTTGTAACTGTCGAAGAACCCGCTCAGCTCCCATAAAACCAATAGACTAATAAGCAGCTTTGTTGGCATTGTATGTTGATATGATTTGATCAATCGCGGTTTGCTCATAAGGCCGTAATCCACTAACCACCATTTCTTTTGTTCCTTCCCCTATTTTTTCACCCTCAACAAATAGGTCGAACCCTAGTTTAACACTGCCTTTTTTACCATCGACATCCATTGATGCACCAGCAAATTCAAGGCGTAGCTGACCCTGAGAAAATTGATCAATGTTAACACTCATGCTCTTATAAATGACCAAGGGCCTTGCTGGGTTGACCATCACGTTATTGTCTTTCATCAACCCCACTAAAATCTCAGGAAATGTACGACCTGAAAAGCGAACATATTCACCAATAAGCTGCTGAATAAACACAGCCTCCTCCGTTTTCTCCCCAGAGCAATGGAGCGTTATTTGCGGTTTATCTTTTTGATCTAGCAAACTGGTTTTTGCAGCTAACCCATCAGGCATGGTTACCAGACTTTTCTCTGTCACCATGCTTTCAAACTCAAATCGCATCGATTGGCACGCCCCCAATTCTGTTAGGGCCACCGCAAAAAGAAGGTCGCCGGGTACGCAAAACCGTTTAGCGGTCACATCGTGTATTGGATTAAAATCACTCGCCACCGACTTAGCAAAAGAGCTAGCCTGTTCGCGGGTAAAACTAACCTTGTCACCCATTCGTGTATAAAACTGCTTTAAATTTATCATTTTTTATTGTGTTATCCTAAGCACCAAGCAACGTTGGTTTATTTTGGTGATTTTGCTAGTGCATTCAACAGACGGTAGACTGTCTGCATCCCCTTTTCTGCATGAACCTGCATATCATCCATGCATATTTCTTGATCATCAATCCCAGCCGCCCAATTTACCACAACAGCACAGCAGGCATAAGCAAGATTTAATTCTCTAGCTAGGGCAGCCTCCGGCATCCCCGTCATACCAACAATGTCACAACCATCTCCTCTTAAGCGTTTTATTTCTGCGGCTGTCTCAAGCCTTGGGCCTTGCATACAGGCATAAGTAGCTGTCATTGACACAGATAGACCTAAGCTCTCCGCCAGTCGCCTTAGCCGCTCTCTTAAGTCTCTAGAATAAGGAAATGTGAAGTCTATGTGTGTCACTTGTTCTAAATCATCTTCGAAATATGTACCGCACCGACCCCATGTATAATCAATTAACTGGTCTGGGATGACTATGCTAGCAGGCGATATCGTTTTATTAATCCCACCCACAGCGGCGATGGCCAACACCTCGGTTGCACCCGCTTCTTTAAGTGCCCACATATTTGCTTGGTAATTAATTTTATGGGGCGGAATAGTATGCCCAAACCCGTGCCTGGCCATAAAAATAACATCTTTCCCTCCGAAAGTACCAAATGTAAGCGGGGATGAGGGCTCACCATAGGGCGTTTTAATCACACGCTTATACACTTTCTCTAGGCTGACCAACTTACTAAGGCCTGTGCCACCGATTATCGCTAGTTTTGACATAATAAACCCTCTAAATTCTCCGCACAGGCGTACAAGCCACTGGCGTTTCGTAAGTAACCTTTGTAATCCATACCCAGTCCATATAAATACTGTGAGCCTGCATGGTAGCCAACAAAATCTGCAGACTCTGGTTTTTGTTTCGTTATTTTTTTATCCACTAATACGGCTGAATAACAGCTGGCTGCCCCTTGCTCAACACAGTAAGCCTTAATCTGTGCCATGGTGACGCCCTCATCAAGCACATCATCAATAACAACAACCGTTCGGTCACGCAGCGAGGTCGTTGGTAGCTGTTTCCAATTAAGTTTTCCACCGGTTAATCCAGACCCATAACGTGTCACATGAATGTAATCAAGTTCTAATGCAAAATTCAGGCGTGGCAATAGCCGGCCAACAGCCACCACCGCTCCGGTCATCACACAAAGAATCACTGGGTTTTTATGCTGACAACACGCCGTTATATCAAGCGCCAGTTGGTCTAACATTAGCTCAACCTCAGATGCGTCCAATAAACATTGACTACTTTTTTGTACTGTTTCCAGCTCTGCTAAGCTGACACTCATGCCGACAAGCTCTCAATCATCGCCCTGGCTTTCAACCATTTGTCTGATTCATGCAAAGGCGGGTGTGTTGCCCACTGCGTTGGCCGCATATTTTCAAGCCTTTGTATTGAGCTGGCCCCTTGCTTAACCCCAACAAGTCTGTCGATAACCTGCTCGGCAGCCGAACGGTTATTACAAATCAAGGCCATGTCCCCACCCGCTTTTAATGCTTGCTGAGCACGTTCCTCGTAATCCCCTATAACGCTGGCCCCCTGCATCGTTAAGTCATCACTAAAAATAGCCCCCTGGAAGCCTAGTTGCTGACGAAGTACTTTTTGCAACCAGATGTTTGAGAAGCCAGCTGGCAAGTCGTCCACTTGACTATAAATAACATGTGCCGGCATAACCCCTTTTACACCCGCCTTAATAAGCCGCATAAACGGGTAAATATCTTCCTGGTTAATTTCCTCCAGCGACCTTTTATCTACTGGAATAGCGATATGAGAGTCTGGAGCCACCGCACCATGACCGGGAAAGTGCTTACCAACAGCAGCCATACCTGCTGCCATTAATCCACGGTGAAAAGCCTCTGCCAGTACTGCTACCACCTTTTTATTGGCTGAAAAAGCCCTGTCCCCTATGACCTCACTGCAGCCATAGTCAATATCTAACACTGGTGCAAAACTAAAATCAACACCCACTTCTCTCAACTCGACCGCCATTAACCATGCTATTGCAGTGGCATGTTCCAAACCCTGCTCATGGCTCAATTCATAACATTCGCCTAAACGCTGCATGCTGGGAATACCCGTAAACTCTGCCCTAAAGCGCTGAACACGACCACCTTCATGATCCACTGCCACCAACAACGGTTTTTCTCTTAAAGCATGTATCTCATCACAAAGCACTGAGACCTGCTCTTTTGATTCATAATTTCGTGAAAAAAGAATGACACCTCCCACTAAGGGATGCTTGAGAATGTCTCGGTCTACAGGCGATAATTCAATACCGTTAATATCGATCATTAAAGGGCCAAGTGGCATAGGAGATTTCATGTTTTTAGTCTATCCTTGTACGTGTTGTTGAATTAAAATTTTATTAGAGCATAAAAACTAAGGAGTATGATGCGTTTCATTATTTTGTTATTTGGGTTTTTTCTAGTCGCTGGTCCTACATATGCGGAAGAGGCAACAGAGGCTCAACCTGATGCCATTTATCTAGAATTAAAGCCTCAGTTTGTTGTTAATTTACTCGGTGAAAAACACTATTTAAGAGCTAGCGTCCAATTACAGCTGGCGGATAAAGCCACAAAAGAGGCCCTTGAGTATCATGCAGCGGCTATTCGTCATACACTGCTTGTATTACTCAGTAATAATGATTTTGATGATATTACTAATAACGAAGGTCTTGCCGACCTACGGCTAAGAGGGATCGAAGCATTAAATGAAACATTAAAAAAACAGGCAGGCCATGGCAAGGTTGTAGAGCTATTCTTTAGTGACTTCATTTCTCAGTAAATGACTATTCAATTGAAACTGTCGTCCCTACTGACACACGACTATATAGCTCAATAATATCTTCATTGAACATTCTGATGCAGCCGTGTGATGCTGGCTGCGGTAGAAGGAGCCTATCGGGCGCACCATGAATATAAATATAACGGCGCATTGTATCAACACAGCCTAGCCGATTAAAGCCTTTCTCTAAACCCGACAGCCATAGAATACGGCTTAATATCCAATCCCTATCGGCTTGTTGTTTGGCCAGCTCTGGCTGGTATACTTCACCGGTTAAACGTCGCCCAACAAACACACTACCTAGTGCCGCACCTGCGCCTATTTTGGCGCGAATAATATGCTGACCACGAGGTGTGCATTCACTACCAAACTGTTCACCTAAGCCATTTTTGGCACTACAAACACGGTACGTTTTAATAATATCAGCACCCTCATACAAGCACAGTAACTGCTGCTTAATATCAACTTTAATAGAGGTTGCGAGGCTGTTCATTTATTTTTCAAATAAGGCAATGGATTCAACATGTGACGTATGGGGGAACATGTCCATCACGCCTGCCTTCTTCAAGGTATAGCCCAACTCATTCACCATAATCGCCGCGTCACGAGCCAAAGTAGAAGGGTTACAGGAAATATAAAGCACCTGTTTAGCCTTCCATTTTGGTAAATAATGTAAGATCTCTTTGGCCCCTAGTCGTGGTGGATCAATCAATACCTTATTATACGTTTGCTTAACCCAATCATCATCCGGCAGCGTTTCCATTAAATTAGCCACGTGGAAATCAACATTATCGAGGCCATTTTTATTGGCATTTTGCTGAGCACGTCGAATCAGCTCATCACTGCCTTCAACCCCCGTCACTTGGCCAGCAACACGCGCCATCGGCAAGGTAAAATTACCCAAGCCACAAAATAAATCTAGCACCTTGTCATCTTTTGTCAGTTGCAAGGTGTCCAACGCGCGGTTGATCATTTTACGGTTAATTTCGACATTCACTTGTACAAAATCACTGGGACCAAAATACAGGGTCACATCGTTTGGCAATTGGTAACTTAGGGCGGGCTTTTCACCCGTTAATGGTTTGATCGTATCGGGACCTTTTGATTGCGTATAGATATCAACCTCGCCGGTACTTTCAAAGGCGGTTAATACCTCAACATCTTGCGCACTCAACGGCTCCATAATTCTAAACACTAAGGCGGTTCGGTTATCACAAATAGACACTTCAATTTGCGGCACTTTATCTTTAATCGACAAGTTACCAACCAATTCAGACAAATCCATCAAACGCTTACCAACCGCATCATGTAGCACATCACATTGCTCAATTTCAGCTAAATAAGGACTCGCTTTTTCTCTAAAGCCAACCAACACACGACCTTTTTTAACCACGTCTTTAACACCTAATCGTGCACGGTGACGGTAGCCCCAATGCGGACCAGTTAGGGCGGGCCATAGTTCGATATTTTCAAGCTGGCCAATACTTTTAAATTGGTCGATAAGAATGGTTTGCTTGGCAAGAATTTGCTTGTCTGGGTCTAGGTGCTGAAAACTACAGCCCCCACAAATATCGTAGTGCAGACAGCCTGGCTCAACACGGTCTGCCGATGCACTAAGCACCTCGGTAACACGGCCCTCGGCATAATCTTTCTTCTTTTTACTGTATTGAAAAACCACCTCTTCACCCGGTAAGGCGCCGGCAATAAAAACCGCCTTATCATCCACATGAGCGACCCCACGCCCATCATGTGCCATCGACTCAATCGTCGCCTTAGCGGTTTCCGGAGGTAAATTCTTTTGCCTATTTCTACGTCTTGCCATATCGCTGTTAAAACCATTATGTCAGTCACTAATGGGCAACATTTTAAACGCTAAACAATCATTAGTCTGGAAAAACACCGGTTGAAATGTATCGATCACCACGATCGCAAATAATCACCACAATGGTTGCGTTCTCCACTCGCTTTGCTAACTCTAAAGCAACATAGGTTGCGCCGCCCGATGACACCCCACAAAAAACACCTTCTTGCGCCGCCAGCGCTCGTGTTGTGTCTTCTGCCTGCTGCTGGTTAACATCGAGAATCTCATCAACTCTCGAACGGTCATAAATTTTAGGCAGGTACTCTTCTGGCCATCGACGAATGCCTGGTATTTTAGACTCACCTTCTGGCTGAACCCCAATTACTTGAATGTCCGTGCTTTTTTCTTTTAAAAACATAGAGGTACCCATAATCGTACCAGTGGTCCCCATCGAGCTAACAAAATGCGTCACCTCCCCTTCTGTGTCACGCCATATTTCAGGTCCCGTTCCACGATAATGGGCTAAAGGGTTATCGGCATTAGAAAATTGATCCAACACCTTGCCTTCACCGTTCGCTTCCATTTTCCTAGATAGATCTATCGCTGCTTCCATACTACCTGCAGCAGGGGTTAAAATAATCTCTGCGCCATAGGCCTTCATTGATGCACGACGCTCTGCGCTCATATTATCAGGCATGATCAAAATCATTTTATAGCCCTTAATCGCCGCCGCCATCGCCAAGGCAATGCCAGTATTTCCACTGGTTGCCTCAATTAGGCAGTCACCCGGTTGTATATCACCCCGTAATTCGGCTTGCTGGATCATACTAAGCGCTGGGCGATCTTTTACCGAGCCAGCAGGGTTATCACCTTCTAACTTTAATAAAATAGTATTTGAGGTAGTGTTTAAACGTTGCAAACGTATCAGGGGGGTATTACCAACAAAATCTTCGATCGTAGGATAATTCATTTTTTCTCTAAATGGAGCAACAAGTGCGCCACGGTACCATATTCATCATGACTTTTTAAATGCTTTTATGTTATGTACTTAGTTGAATTATTTCATGATAAAATCAACATCATGCCTCGTGATTTTAGAGCATCTTGATCTCAATCAACTCAATGAGTAACTATTCTCATGAAAAAGCACTTAATCATAATCCCTTTATTGGTCAGCTTAAGCTTATCAAAAGAGACCTTCGCCAGTGACTCAGAGATAGATTTTTTTAGTGATGATATCCCCATCGTCTTATCTGCTACTCGCCTCGCCCAACCTCAGACAGAAGCCCCTGCTTCGGTTACTATTATTGACAGGGCCCTGATTAAGCTTTCAGGCGCAAAAAACATTGCTGAGCTGTTTAGATTAGTACCGGGCATGCATGTGGGGTATTACCGAGGTAACCGGGCTGTTGTTGGCTACCAAGGCCTAGCCAGCGAATACCCTCAAGGTGTCCAAGTACTGATTGATGGTCGCTCTGTTTATAGCCCCTTATTTGGCGGTGTAGACTGGTCCAACCTCCCTTTAATGATTGAGGACATTGAACGCATTGAGGTTATTCGCGGCCCCAATGGTTCCTCATTTGGCTCCAATGCTTTTCAAAGTGTCATTAACATAAGTACGTCTCATACAACTCAAGTCAATGGCTTTCAAGTTAAGTCCACCGTTGGTGAGCGTGGTTTTCAACGGACTTTATTACGAGGAGGCACCTCCTATGAAGACCTAGACTTTAGAGTGAGCATTTCCCATTTAGATGACAATGGGTATAAAAATAATGCCGACGACAGGCGTCAAGACGTTTTTAGTGGCCGCCTAGATTTCCAAGTCACACCTCTAGATACCGTCCAATTAAATCTCGGCGCGGTCAACACGCTTAAGCAAACAAAAAACCCTCGCTCTGGCGTTGACCTATTTGATCCTTTACGGCAAATAGATGAGTCTAATTACTCCCTGCATACTAAGTGGGAGCATTCGACCACTGATCACCAGCAATTTACCACCCAGTTTTCATATACCCGCCATTTAAGCAAAGATAAAGTGAATAGCACCTTTGAGTCTGGCAACCCAATTTTAGGAGAAGTCGCTTCAACCTTTGATTTCACAGGGTATTATGACCGTTACGACATGGAATTCGAACATCAGTTTGATGCAGCACATAATGTTCGATTTATATGGGGCTTAGGTGCAAGAAATGACCGTGTGATGCAACCTGCTTGGCTCGATTCTCAGCAGAAATTTGATAACTCTATTCAGCGGGTTTTTAGCAATGCTGAGTGGCGGCCTAACCGTTTTTTTATTATCAATGTAGGTGCACTTTGGGAGCATAGCCAGCTGGCGGGCGATGATTTATCACCTCGAATAGCCATCAACTATTTACCGTCAGCGCAGCACAGCTTTAGGCTCAGTGCCTCACATGCCATACGCACACCTGTCGTCGTTGAAAGCAACTTCAATTTAAACCTACGTCTCAATTCAATAGACACACCAGGGCTGACAGTAAGGGTTCCTGTTTTTGGTAGTCCATCAAAGCTTGAACCTGAGTCTGTTGATTCTCTTGAAGCTGGTTACCATGGTTTGTTTATTAATAATACGTTCACCCTTGATATTAAGCTATTCAGGAGTGAGTTTGATAACCTAATCGACGACACCGAAGTGAGTACCCCACGTTATGTCACCTTTAATGGCGTACCTACGGCTCCCTTCTCAATTGAGACTGGCGATAAGTTAAAACTATTTGACAATCTTTATCATGTAGATATCAGTGGCTATGAAATAGAAATTAATTACCGGCCTAATAAAAATAATTTATGGCACGCTGGCTACGCCTACAACAACGTTGATGTTGGCCAGTTACTTAACCAGGAAACTAAGAACCTTCGTTCGTCAGTTCCCAAGGATCTATTTAATATATTAGCCGCTCATACATTTACTAATAATGTTTGGCTAAGTACTGCACTTTATTATACCGGCAGTATGGAGCACTTAGCGTCTGGCAATCCTCAGGGACCAATGAGACGGTTAGATATCAATACGGGGACCACTTTTTATGTCGCCAATAATCAGCATATTGACCTGAGTCTTGGTTTACAATTGGCACTGGATAAAAACACCGATTTCTTACGTGAATTCACTGTAGACAACCGAGCATTTATCGAAGTCAGCTATACTTTTAACTAAAATAACTTAAAACATGGATTGTTTTTTTTACAAAGCCCCCTTATCGGTCGTCGCGTGCCTGACCGTCAGTTCGGCAAGCCTTTGCTTAGCCAGCGATGAAGACTTGTTTTTTGATACCCAACGCATCCCTACCGCCTTATCTGCATCGAAGTTACCCCAGCTTCAAACAGAGGCGCCTGCAAGTATTACAATTATTGACCGTCAGCTCATTGAGGCCTCTGGAGCCACACAAGTAGCTGAGTTATTTCGTTTAGTGCCTGGCATGCAAGTTGGTAATGCCAGAGGGAACTTTCCTGTTGTCGCTTACCAAGGGCTCACCTCTGAATTCCCCCAAGGCATTCAAGTGATCATTGATGGTAGCTCTATTTATTCACCCTTATTTGGTGGCGTTATTTGGAACAACCTGCCCATTCATATAGAGGACATTGAACGAATTGAGGTTGTCCGAGGGGGTAATAGCGCTTCCTTTGGTGCAAATGCATTTCAAGGTATTATTAATATAACCACCAGTCATGCTTCACAACCTCATGGTTTAACGGCTAGTGTCCGGCACAATGACAGGCAGGATAAACGTGCCTTTCTTCGCTATGCTGATTCCAGCCAGAATAATTGGGTTAACTACCGCTTAAGCCTGTCATCTGAAGCCACGGATAATTACGAAAAACTGGCTGATGATGTCAATAAAAACACCTTGTCTTCTAGAGTAGACGTAAGAATTAACCAACAAAATACTCTGCAATTCAATGCCTCATTAGTAGACTCTAAACGACAAACCCAACACCCAGACCTCACGTCCCCATTATTAGCGATAGACCCAAAACGGAGTAGGAAAGAGTCCAGTCAATTTGCACAAGTGAAATGGGAACGCAATAAAGACCAGCAGCAACTCAGCGCCCGCCTTTCCTTTAACCATTTTGACGGCAAAGATAAGTACGTCGAACAGTTGAGTGGCTCCGCCCTTGATTTAACCACTGAATCAACGGACTGGAGCGCTGATATCGAACAAATGATGAGGCTTAATAATTATCAACGCTTCGTTTGGGGCACTGGTGCATTACAAGAGGCTGTTTACGCCCCTTTTAGGCTCAATCACCGACAACTAAAAAAGAATACTCGAATAAAAATCTTTGGTAACTTAGAAACCCAGCTAACAGACCGACTCATTATTAATACCGGTGCACTTATTGAAAACAACCAATTATCGGGCACCAGTGCATCCCCTCGTATCAGTGCTAACTATTTAAGCTCGCCTCACCATGCGTACCGCTTAACCGCAACACAGGCCTTTAGAGCGCCTGTCATTACTGAAGAAGAACGATTGAGTTTCTTATTGGGCTCTAAAATCCAATCATCTGCTGGCCACCTGAAACCAGAAACCGTTAACTCGATTGAACTCGGCTATCATGGCCTTTACTTAAAAAAGCGTTTAAATGTTGATGTAAAGGCCTTCCAAAATGTTTATAAGGAGCTTATCAACAATTCAATTAATGACACTGTCTCCATTATTGATAACTTGGATAGCGCTACCGTCCAGGGCCTTGAATTTGAAATGAACTACCGGCTCAAGCATAGAGACCTGCTTCGCCTAAGCTACGCAGCCACCGATATTAAGCAAGCTAGCAACCAGCGGCTTACTGACTCCATTCCTAGGCATAATTTCAGTGCTTTATGGTCTCATCAGTTTACGACTTGGCAAGCTGGTATTGAATATTACTACCAAAGCAAAATACAGTACCTTGGCCCACAAAACATATTACAACCTCGTTACCAGCGACTTGATTTATCCCTTAAAAAACAAATAAAACTTCCAAGAAAACACACTATTGATATTCGGTTTGACGCTCAACTTGCGCTAGACAAAAATATTGACTTTCACCAAGCAGCGACCACTAATAATATTGCATATTTAACGGTTGGGTATCGCTATGAATAACGCTCAACTGCGCATGGTGTTATTCACCCTTGCCATGGTTATCTCGCCCTCAACGTTTGCTGCCAATATATCGCTAATCTACGATGCTGACAGCCGCTATCAACAGTTATTCATCAAAGCCCTGTCAAAACAAATCATTAATGAGCCTACACTCACCCTCACAGCGATAACAACCGATAAGCTATCTATCACAGACCTCAATAAAAATCCTCCTCTCGCGATCATTAGCCTAAACAAAACGGCCAGCCGTAAACTCCTTGCTTTAAAACAAGATACCCCTGTTTTTCATGCCCTCACGACACTGTCAAAGGCCAAACAATATGCCAGCTGTTTACCCAATTGTTTAACCAGTCTCCCCCAACATCGGTTTTTTATTCTAGATCAACCGCCAAAGAGGCAAATAAAATTGATTCAGCTGATTGATTCCACAATTAAAGATATAGGCGTTATTGTTACCAAGCAATCTAGCTTTTTTATCCAACCATTAGAGGAAGCGATTCAAAAAAGTAAACTAAACCTTAAGATACACCTCACTCAAGCCAGCCGTGTTCGTTATCAGATAGATGATATTGCCCGTTCATCTGATGTCATGCTAGCTATCCCAGATGACAGTGTTTATAACAGTTCTTCGTTATCACAAGTCCTTCTCACCAGCTATAGGTATGGAACACCCGTTATTGGCTTCTCTAAAGGCTTTATGAAAGCTGGCGCCATTAGCGGGGTCATTAGTAGCCTAAATCAATTGAGTCAGCATTTAGCGGAGTCTTTAGTACATACTGAGCCACTTGTACCGCACCCATATAGTTTTGTTTACCCTCGTTACTTTAGCGTCTTAAGTAACAGAGCAGTTGCAAAAAGTTTGAATCTAAATTTCCCTAGTGACCTTGAGCTAGCAAACGACATACGTGCTGATGAAACTGATCAATAAACTTAAACTCAAGCAGAAACTACTACTTCTTGGTATTTTACCCGCTGCAACACTGTCCATTATTGTGGCCGTCTACTTAACCAGTGCTCGACTAAACGAAATGTACGAGTTACTCCACAAAAAGAATCAGAGTTTGGCGCTCTCTATTGCAGAGTCCAGCATAAATGATCTCTTTTCTGGTAATTACATGGCGTTGCAAAGCCGGCTCAATGCGGCAACCAATGAACCTGATATTGTGTCACTTAGTATTACCGATGCTAATAATAAGCTCTTAGCTAACGCCAGTAATAAGCAACCGTCTAAAGGATACGTAATAAAAGATATCATTCAAGCCATTAAAATAAAAAGGATTCTTCAACAAGACGATACTGAAGGGTTCCTTATTGGGGAAAGCATTGACAAGAGCGACAGTGTGATTGGTTATGTTGTTCTGTCTATCTCATACCACTCAATTAAAGTGCGCCAACAGGGTGTTTTGTTAAATAGTTTATATATCACTCTCCTTCTCCTGCTATTGATAGCGTTGATTGCACATTATATGAGTCAACTCATTGGCAAGCCCATTTTAGACTTGGCTAAAAGTATTGAGAAAATTAAACAAGGTGATTTTAATGTCCCCTCCAGTGATATAGGAGAGCGGGATGAAATATCAATTTTAGCCTCTGGCATACATGACATGGCTGCTGAACTCCAGGACTCGCGAGATTCTCTGGAGAAGAAAGTCAATGATGCCACCCTAGCCCTAAGGCAGCAGAATGATAAATTATATGACGCCCAACAAGAAATCAGTAAATCAGTTGACCTCAAAGGCCGGCTTATTTCACATATTAGTCATGAAATTAGAACCCCACTCAATGGTATTATTGGTTTTTTAAACATCCTGCAATCAACCCACCTGGATAAAAAACAACAGCGCCTTGTTGATGCCTCACAAATCTCGTCGAAAAACTTACAGCAAATCATCAATGAGGTACTAGATTTTTCGCAGCTTCAAGCAGGAAAAATTAAAATTACACCGCGTAATTTCAACCTACAAGAAAGCATAGAAAAAGTGTTACAGCTTTTATCCACTCAGGCCAAAAAAAACAGTGTTTCACTTAAGTATCAACATGATATAAAGGCCCCTACGTTTATCCGCCAAGACCCTGTTAAATTTGGCCAAATACTGATTAACCTTATTAACAATGCGATAAAGTTTAGCCCTAATTCCATTGTCACTGTCTCATTAAAAGTGAACCAGCCTAAGGAAAATCACCTTGAAGTTTGTGTCAGCGACCAAGGAATTGGCATCAGCAAAGAAAACATTAAACTCCTGTTCAATGAGTTCATTCAATTAGACAGTAATAGCATAGAAAGTGGAACTGGCTTGGGTTTAGCGATCACTAAAAATATTTTAAGTGCATTGCATGGTGATATCAACGTATCAAGCACCTTAAATAAAGGATCTGTTTTTTGCTTTTCAATCCCTTTTACACCCGTGGATGATAAGGACATACTCCCCACGGTAGCCCCCAACCCAGTAGAAGACTTCCCAGACCTATCAACGGTTAACATTCTGGTGGCAGATGACAATGAAATAAATCGTTTACTGCTAAACATGCTTTTGGAAAGCCAAAATGCACACGTCACTCTGGTCAATGATGGCCAGCAGGCACTTGATAAAGCATCTAATGAGGCTTTTGATTTAATGCTATTTGACCTCCGAATGCCTTTCATAACGGGTGATCAAGTCCTTAATAAAATTCGACAGCAGCCTCAAAACCCTAATTATAAAACACCCGCCATTGCTATTACTGCTCATGTATCGTCTGGTGTTGAACGAGCGGCGCATATCAATGCCTTTGACGGTTACCTCGTTAAACCTATTGACCAAGCCATTTTCTTTAAATTAGTTGAACAGTTGCTGAGCGAGCACAACACGACAGACAAACCATTTTATGTCTTACCCCCTGAGGGTAGCTCTACACTAAAACATGACGTATTCGTCCTTGAACTGGCTAAACGCAGCATGAATAATGACCTAGAGCTGATCGAGTTGCTTTTAAATAAGTTTTTCAAGGCACTGCCAGAGCAAATTATCGCGACTAAAGCTTATATAAATGCAGGTGATTATAAGGCTGCTGAAGAGGTTGCTCATAAAATACATGGCTCAGCAGCATATTGCGGAACACCACGTATTAAGCAAGCGGCTAAGCAACTTGAAGTGGATTTAGAGAAACAGGAGCCTGCACGTATTTCTCAGGCTGTTCAATCTCTAGATGATGAGGCTAAAAAACTCACCGCTTCAAAAGAAGCTATTTTGAAGTCCATCAGCTTAGTCCGCCAATCAAAGCTGAGAGACTCTTAAGCCTGTCAACCGGGGCTAAAGCTTGTTACGAATTCGGCTAACTTTTCTTGCACCAAACCATAAGTTTCATCAACATTATTAGCTATGTCACCTTCTAGCACACTTAGACTACTTAATATATCCCGCGCTTCTGAGAAGCCTTTTTCAATACCGCCTCGAATAATATCGACGAAAGCAGCGACTGCCTCTTCCTGGTCAAGTTCTGGGTGCTGCTCTTGGTATTGGCTAAAGAAGTTTGTACTTAATGAAACAATACGTGTAGCCGTCGCCTCTGGGCTGACGTCTAAACCTGCATCATAAGCGCTTTGAATGGCATTATCACCCAAGCTAGCCTGCAGCACATCATTGATACCCTCCAGCGCCGTCTTTAGCACTAAAGCCTGCGGAGAACTGGCAATACTAGACTCTATTGTCGACTCAAGAATAGATGCATTTAGCCCATTTTTAGCTAGGTTTTTTGCATGAGCTAGCTCCGACACCTCCTGCCCCATTGGGCCGCTGCCTGCTTTATCACCCGATTTAGCGAGTCCTTTTACTTGTTGATTGAATGCTAACGTTGTTTCAATGGCCATCCCAAGCTCCTAAAGGTTATTAGTTTATCAATCGTTCTATCGGCCTATACCAATAATTCTTTAGGTATTTATTAGCAGCACCCTCTTTAATGAGGGTGCGCTATTGATCTTAATCCCAAGGTCCTTTGGTATTTTTTGGGATAAAATCGAGTGCTTTAAGGAATGGAACAAAATCTACTGCATCCCACTCTTCAATGTTTAGCCCATCTTTAATCCGCATAATATGAATAGCATCTAAGTCAACATATTCATTCGTTGGTGAAACACCGTTAAATTCTCCCACGTGTTTCATACGAAGCTTCATGCGGCTAACAACTTTGTCACCCTCAGCAATTTGATCATAAAAATACCGATCAAAATCTGTCATTGACTCCTGCAGTTTCATGTTCATCACCATATGTGCGTCTTTCCCCAGCGGCTCCTTTGCCATGGGCAGGTGAAACAGATGGTCTGGATGCAACAAGTCCCGCATATCGTCAAAACGCTTACTGTCCATCGCTGCAAAAAACTCTCTGACTATCTTCTTATTCACTTCTGACATACTCTCTCCTTTTTATTATTATTGTTGTTGATATTCAGCATAAATTAATTAATATCAAGGGCGTTACTATTTTTTCAATAATGCAGATAGCCCCGCAAATGGGCTTTGCATTAATTCTTCTTTCTGTTGCTTACCTTTACCGACGGACCCGTATTCATGGTCAATCAGTCTTGAATGTTCATTATCATGGCAATAAACGCACAATAACTCCCAGTTGCTTCCATTCTCGGGGTTGTTATCATGATCATGATCCCGATGATGAACCGTCAGTTCCTGTAAGTTCTCCAAGGAAAACTCTCGTGCACAACGTCCGCAAACCCAAGGATACATTTTTAATGCTTTCGCACGGTAGCCCTTATCACTTTGCTCTCGGTCTTTCCTGCCCTGACTGATAATTTGATCCAATTTGGCAGATGATTTTTCCGTTGACACTTATCTACTCCACTTTATCGTTGTTATTTTATTTAATAAAAAACACTGACTCTAGCTAACCTACGCCTTTAGCCCGTACTTCAAATAGAGGTCTATCAGCCTTGCTATTTTAGAAAAAAAGTCCATTTCAAGGTCCTTTAAGTTTCCGCCTAATCGTTCAACATATTGTGCGGCCTGAGCAGGCAATAGTCTCTTGCCATCAATATCGTAAGAGACTTCTTTAGTTAAGCTATCCGTCTTAGGGGTTACTGACCAGTTGACCCAGTTACCTGACCCTAGTTTGACTTTTTTCATCGCATAAAGACAAAACGCCTCTATCGGTTCATCGTCTTCAGGCCCTAGGCATGATTTATCTAGGGAGAAAATAATATTTAGTTTTCTATTGTCTGGTAAAGGCATGTCTTACTTTAGCACTCTATTCATAGTAACGGTCAGCCATAACGCCCTTCCTTTCAACATTCCAAAGTTAAATGCTTTATTGAGGGCCTTAAGGCTCATTATGGTATTGGCTTATCAACTTTAAACCAAACAACATACATGGTTGGAAACACAAACAATGTTAGCAAGGTAGCCACCCACAAGCCATTCATCATCGTAATCGCCATTGGCCCCCAAAAATAATCACTGACTAAAGGTATCATCGCAAAAATAGCTGCTAACGCTGTTAAAATAATGGGGCGAGCACGACGTACAGTTGACTCTAATACCGCATCCCAAGGTGAGAAACCTGCTGCTAAGTCTTGATCAATTTGGTCCATTAAAATAATCGTATTACGAATAATAATGCCTACCAAAGCGAGCAGACCAAGCCGCGCAACGAGGCCAAATGATAAATCCAACAGTAACAATATAGAAACGACACCAATCAGTCCTAATGGCACGGTCATCAACACTAAAGCCATTTTTTTCATGCTGTTTAGCTCAAACATCAATAACGTTAATATGGCCACCAGCATAAATGGCAAGGTTTCCGCTATCAACCCATCCACTTCTTGGGAAATATCCACTTCACCAAATACTTCAATGCGATAACCACTGGGCAAGGTTTCACGAAGTTCATCAACCTTTGGTTTCAGCTCTTTGACCACATCAAAATTTAGCACACCCTTCTCTAACAATGACTGAACAGTCACCGAGCGATAACCGCTATGACGCCAGATAACACCATCCTCCAGTGCTAAATTAATATCCGCCAGCTCTGACAGTGCTACTGTCGCTCCATTGCCTATCGGTACCTGTAAATATTTAATCCTATCCAAGTTATAACGATTACCTGACTGGTTACGAAGTACAACAGCAATTTGGTCATTGCCCTCTCGATATTGGGTAACGGGTAAGCCATCTAGCATGGCTTGAAGTGTTTTACTTAATTGAGCTGGGGTTGTTCCACTAGCAGCGACACGAGAAAGGTCTAGCTTAATATCCACCGCCATCCTTTTTTCTCGACGGTTATCATGCACATCACGAGTGGCTGAGTGTTCTTTTACTATGTCTTTAAGTTGTTCTGAAATAATGGCTAACTGATCTGCTTTATTACCCGTAATTAAGTACTGCACAGGGTAACTAAAAGGTAAACCATAGGCGAGACTGTACACCCGTGTACGCAAATTTGCTTGATGTGTCGCAAAGTAATCAGTTAATAACTCCTTTAGTTCTTCACGTGCCTCCAGGCTCTTAGCGATAATAACAATTTTGCTGTAGTTAGCATTGGGTTGCTCTAGATACATATCATTTTGTACACGCAGGGAGTCCCCACCTATATAAGTAATATAGTTTTCAATCTGCGTTTGCTGATCGAGCAGGCTTTCAACTTCTTTAATCTGGCGTTCCATATACTGATAGCTCGTTCCTTCAGGGAACCAAACATCAACCAATGCTTCGGGCCGATCATTTCCCGGAAAGAACTCCATTTTAACGCTCTGCATACCCACAATGGTAAGAACAAATAGTAAAGCGGTTACACCCAGTACCGTTTTTTTGTGTGTCATACACCAAACAATCAAAGCACGAAATTTTTTATAAAAAGCAGTTTGATACATCGCTCCATTATCTGTATTGCTTGCCTGAATTTGCTGCCCTTGCTGATGCCCTACTTTTAATAACTTAAATGACAAATAAGGTGTCAATAAAACGGCTACGAACCATGAGGCGATTAAAGAGACACTAATTACCACAAAAAGACTTCCTAATATCTCTCTAGGTGATGCGTTAACAATGAAAACAGGTAGAAAACCTACCGACGCTATTAACGTCCCACTCAACATAGGCTTGGCTGTTGAGGTATAGGTAAAGGTAGCTGCTTTTAACCGGTCCCAACCCTGTTCAAGCTTTACATGAACCAACTCTACAACAATCATCGCATCATCTACCAACAAACCCAGTGCAATAACTAATGCACCTAAAGACACTCGGGTTAATGGAATTTCCAATATATACATCAATACAAAAACCACACCTAAAACAACCGGAATGGCTAACGCAACAATAAAGCCTGTACGAAACCCAAGTGAAAAATAGCAAACAATTAAAACAATAATAATCGCCAGCACCAACTTGAGTACAAACCGGTTAATTTGTTCCTTAACTGATTGAGGCTGATCGGCTACCAGTGACACATTTATTCCTGCCGGTAACTGTTCCGAAAACTCAGCCATTGTTTTCTTAACGTCATCAGATAGGCTTAATAACTGATAGCCTTCGCGCATCGTAATACCTAAACCGATAGAGGGTACACCATTAACCCGCATTCTAAACACCGCTGGGTCATCGTAACCACGCTGAATATTAGCAACATCCTCAAGGTAGATAACGCTACCATCTATTAAACCAATGGGCATTTTTTTGATGTCATCAAAGGAGTTAAAACGATCATTAAGGCGAAGTCGGTAATAGGATTGTTTCCCTTCAATACGCCCTCTGCTCTGTACCTTATTATGCTCATTTAATAAAAGGCCTATCTGTAGTGGGTCCAAACCAAGCGCCGACATGCGCTTATCATCCAACTCTACATATATTTTTTCATCTTGAACGCTATAAAGAATGGCCTTTTCTACCGATTTAATACGTACTAATGCGTTACGTGCTTTCTCAGCATAATCTTTAATGTCTGCGAACGAATAGTCGTCACTATTAAAGCTATAAACCATTGCAAAAATATCACCAAACTCATCATTAAAAAAAGGGCCTTGAACACCCTCTGGTAACCGGTGCGTGATATCGCTTATTTTTTTTCGTATCTCGTATGCACGGTCTTTCATGACTACCGCCGCATTGGGCATAAACTCGGCTATATTAACGATCAACCAGGCCTCACCTGGCTTGCTAAAAGAGCTCACATTTTTAAGCCATGGTAGTTCAAGTAGTTTAGTTTCAATTGGATCAGTGACAAACTGAGACATTTCTTCAGCCGACGCCCCTGGCCAGTTAACACTAACAACAATCGTTTTTATCGCAAAAGCGGGCAAATCACGTTGCCCCAGTTTAAAAAAGGCAAACGCTCCTGTTATTAAAATAGTAATCATCAGGTAAATAAGAACCTGCGAGTGCTCTATGCCCCATCGAGCAAGGTTCATCCGTTCTTTATCAATCATCTGTTAAAACTCTAACCGTATCCCCGTCAGAAACTTTATTAGCACCGGCTATAACAACCCACTCCCCTATGTTTAACCCACTAATAATACTCACCTCATCAGCCAGTGCCTCTCCTAACGTTATCACCTTGGAACTCACTTTCTTTGTCGTCGAATCAACCGTCATCACCACTTTTTTTCCACCTAATTCAACAATGGCAGAGGTGGGCAGTAAGCCTAGGTTTACCTCTTTTTTAGACAGTAAGGCATGCCCTGTCATACCAAGCTTCAAGTTATCTGGTTGCTCTTTCAATTTTAGCTTTAGCGTATAGGATGGGACACCATTACTCGATATTGGACTTATTTCACGAACCGATGCAGGGTATTTCTTATCACCATACGCCCAAAGTTTAACCATGCTCAGCTGACCAACGGTTAATTGGTTAACATCTGTCTCTGCTACTGACGTAACAAATTCCCAGTCATTACTCCAAGCAAATGTTGTTATTGGAAAACCCGCTTTAACGACATTCCCCACTTCAGCGTTAAGTGCTATGACAATGCCGTCAGCTGGCGCTAGTAATTGAGTATAGCCACGCTGGTTCACTCGTTGAGCATGTTCTGCTTTTAACCCTTTTAACCTAGCATAAGATGCTCGCTCAAAATTAACTGCTTTATCCAGGTCAGATTGACCGATAAACCTTTTCTCGTGCAGGTCTTTTGCCCGAACTAAATCACGTTCAGCTCGATGAAAGTCGGCCTCAGCGGCCTTTTGCTGATTGAAAAAGTTTTCGCTACTCAACGCATAGTCTTTAGCATCTAACATGGCAATTGGCGCACCTTTTTTTACCACATCACCCACATCAACCAAACGTTCAATCAAGCGGCCCTCTACCTGAAAGGCTAATTCACTTTGATACCGAGCTTGAATCTGCCCAGGGTAATCCATAACACGTGCTACTGGTTGAGATGATAACGTTACCACCTCAACCAGCCGGTCTAATGGTTGCTCACTCACTTTATCTCCGCAAGCATTTAAAACGATTGCTGCTGCCACAATCAAAGTACAGTGAATTATTTTCATGATGTTTATTTTGCTATAAAAAATTGGGCTGATAGCCAGCCCCTCTCGACCATTAATACCCGTAGCAGGTATAAGTTTAATTGAACTGGACATAATTTATGTCCAGTTCATCAATTCTCAACGGCCTATATCTTTAATGCTGACAGAAATTTAGTAACCGGTGGCGCAGCTAATAAAGCACCCAGTTTTTTCAAATCGCCTCGTTCTCCACGCCAAGCAACATAGCTTTCATGGTCTGCACGTGTATCCCATTTTTCAAGTAGCACAATGTTCAAAGGGTCATCATCATTGACTGTCACGACAATACCCTGACAACCTTTATAGGCTCTTGTGTCTGGCAAAATAGCTTCCAGTGTATTTAATAGTGCCTCACGATTCTCTGCGCTCACTTGCAAATTTAGCGTTGCGTCTATGGACATTTTTTCTCCTCGCTTTAGTTTTAATTGTTTTTCTCTTACTACAGTATTACATCTTCATAAAAAAAGGAATCGGTTCTTGTCAATCAGTAGTAATAGCCTTTTACTCTGCTTCTACAAGAGGTTGACTGCCTTCTCCCAGCACCTAGAAACGTGCAAGAAAATCCTTCCAACCATCAGTTTATTTAACTATTCCAAAAAACTTTTAGAAAAATCAACGTTGAAACCTATCAATAGTCCGCTCCCACCTTCATGCCAGTATGTATCAGAAAATCCTTTTTTTCTGCTGATACAGTCGCTCCATATAGTAAAAAAATTGAGTAACTAAGAAGTAGCCCTTAAACCTGCAGTCAGTTTTAATCAAATTTCAAATGTTTAGTCATAAAGTCATTAAACAGTTGTATTTTTAGTTGTTTATGTGGCCTATCTTGGTACACCAAATAGACACCTGCCAGCCCCAAGTCATAATTAGGCAATAATTCAACCAGCCGCCCTTCACGTATATCCTCAGCAACCATAAGATGGGACAACACCGATAAGCCTCCCCCGGCTAATAAAAGCGTTCTAACTGCTTCTGCATTATTAGCCTTTATATTACCTTTCACAGAAATAGTCTCAGTCAGTTTCTTTTGCTTAAACTCCCATTCTGTTGGATTAGGTAATAATGAGAAAGTAACCCAATGGTGATTCTCAAGGTCTTTAGGTCTAGTAATCTGGCTACATTGCTTTATGTATGCAGGGCTTGCCGTTAAAACCATTCGTGACTCCGCTACTTTTTTTGCAACTAGGTTTGAATCCTTCAGCCAACCGACACGAATACTTACATCAACCCCTTCATCTGCCATATCAATTACTTGATCTTGTATCATAAGGTCAATATTAATATTGGGGTATAAGCGCATAAATTCTACTATTAGCGGTGCAAGGTAAACATTACCAATACTATTAGTTGCTGCTATTTTTAAGGAGCCAACGGGTTGATTTTGAAGCACATTGATTTCATTTTGCATAAACCGTGTTTCTTCAAAGATTTTCAAGCAACTTTGATAGTAAATTTTCCCGACATTGGTAAGGCTGAGTCGCCGGGTCGTTCTATTTAACAAACTCGTTCCAGCCTCTTTTTCTAATAAGCTGATATGCCGACTAACAGCCGACTTGGCCATACTCAACACCTTTGCAGCTTCGGTAAAACTGCCTAAGTCAACGACATGGTAAAAAATCATCATTCGATTAAGATTTTGCATAGGCTTATTGTTAACCAAAGAAGAACAGTTTATTTAAATATTTCCTTATTGTTAAGTTATATAGAAAATACTATTATGTCTATAAATAATTCTAATTCTCTTGCCCCCTATGTTTAAAAAAGTTTCTCTGGCTTTACTTGTATTTTCTAGCTTTCCATCTTTTGCAAACCCATCGCACGCTTACGCGGATGCCGTGCTTGAGGCACTTAAGCAAAAAGGGTTACTAAGCCAACACGATGTCGTTGATATTAAACAGCAAGCTAAACAAGCTGAGTTAGACGCAACAAAATTGACAACACCTAAAAAAGAAGGTGCTAAATCAGCCATCAACCAGCTAGTCTCTGCTACAAAAAAGAGTGTCGACAAGGCCAGTCCTAATATTCAATTTTGGGGGCAACTACAACCACGCTATACATTCGTTCCTTCTAAAAACGGCCTACAAGGAACCAATAGTTTTACCTTGCGACGTGCTCGTATTGGTTTTAAAGGCTTCGCAAGTGATAAGGTTGCTTTTCGATTTCAGTACGATGCAGCCACCGAGGTACCCGGGTTATCAAATGCCCAACGATTACTGGATGCCTGGGTTAGTTTTAAACACTTCGATGACAGCATCGGTAGCGTTACAATCGGGCAGCAATTTGCGCTTGGTTATACACGACGGCCGCATAAAACAGCCAGTGTAGAGCGTAAATATACCGAAGTGCTATCGCCTGGTGCCGTTGGTCGATTACGTGGGATAACCGTTAGAAAAGGAAATATGGGGCTACCTGAAACTTACTCCAAGGGGTATTTTGGCAACCGCTTACATTATGCCCTGGGGTTATATAATGGGCCTGACTTATCATTAAACAACGATAATAATGATCTTCTTTTCTCAGCGGCCATTTCCCTGCGCCCAACCGGCGTCTCACCGAGTGATGATGAATACCAATTTAAAGATAGGCCGTTGGCATACAGTATTGGCGCAGCTTATAGCACATCCTTAGATTCTGTAACGCTAGATACAAAGTTTCAACCTAGCGGGGTTGATCTTGATAATGAATGGCTTAGTGCACATGTCGATGTTCAAGCACACCATTGGTGGCTATGGGCCTCATGGGCGCAATTTGAATCTGATGCTCAAGGTGGTTTAGCTGTCAATTCACAAGGTAATAATACAGGTACATTAAGCTCTAACGCGTTTACCCTAGGGCTCAGCCGTGCTTATTTGCTAGATTCTAACGATATGGGCTGGGCATGGGCATTGCAGTACCAACACATCAACAATGAGCACCCTTCTAGAACAGGCTTCTTTAGACCTCTAACGGGTAAGTCTAGCGACGAAATTGCACGCGGCATGGACCAAGGCAGCGTATATCAGGCAATGTTTACTTGGCAATTTGATGAAAACTTAAGACTCATTAATGAACTATCTTACTATAACCCTACTGATGAGAATTTTAGTTACCCAGCATTTATCAGCCAGCTACAACTTACCTTCTAACCTAAGAGTTAATGACACAATATGAAGCAGGAACATTTTATTCAAGCAGCAGAGCGTCGCCTTCGAGTACATCAAATAGGTCATATAACCGCTAACACGCCCACATTAGTATTTCTGCATGGCGCCATAGACTGCATAGAAATGTGGCGAGACTTCCCTGAACAAGTACACCAATCGACGGGACTTACCGTTATTGTTTATGATCGCTGGGGGCATGGACAGTCGGAACCACTGACATCGCTCCGTGATGGTGATACCCGCCCTGAAGAAGCTGATAAACCATTACTGGATATTTTCAAACACTTTAACCTCACAAATGTCATTCTAGTAGGCCATAGCTATGGCGGCGTCATTTCTCTTATTGCTGCTAGCCTCCATAAAGATATCATCCGTGGCGTTGTTTCGCTTGTGCCACAAATGCTTGTTCACCCACTTTGCGTGGCGGGAGCTGAGGCTGCTAAAAACAGTTTTGAAAAAGGCAACCTACGTAAAAAACTATTTAAATTTCACGGTGATGGGCTAGACAACCTATTTTATGACTGGATTAACCGCGTTCATAGCATAGAGTTTGAAGCTGAAGATTGTTCAAGCTACTTACAGCAAGTAGCTTGCCCTGTTTTACAAATTTACGGTGACAGTGATGAGTTTGGCTACAAGCCAAACCTTGAGCTATCAAAAAGGCACATCGCTAACAACTTAACCATAAACGTTATACCCGGCGCAGGACACTATGCGCACTTAGAGGCTCAAGAGGATGTGGTGGATGCTATCAACACATTCTCTCTTCCTATAACAGGCAAACCGTTAAGCGACAGGGTTTGCTAAAGCGTAATATTATTACCCAGCCTATTTTTTGATGATTACTAACACCCATCACGGTTGACAGGCCGTTTATTGCCATTTATAACAAACACCTTGCGACCAAGAAGCTGCCTTTCATATGCATCGATGACGTCTATTCAACGTAAAATAATCCATATCGATATGGATGCCTTCTTTGCCTCTGTTGAACAACGTGACCAGCCCGAGCTGCAAGGCAAGCCTGTTATTGTCGGTGGCCAACCCAATAGTCGCGGTGTGGTTGCAGCCTGTAGCTACGAGGCACGCAAATTTGGCATTCATTCTGCCATGCCCAGTTCACGTGCATACAAACTTTGCCCCCAAGCTGTATTCGTTCCTCCTCGATTCGAGGCATACAAAGAGGCGTCAGTAAAAATACACGAGATATTCTGGGAATATGCATCAGATGTAGAGCCCTTATCACTTGATGAAGCTTACCTTGACGTTAGCCAAAGCGCTGAGTTTGATGGCTCAGCAACACGTATTGCCGAAGCCATAAAAAAAGACATTAAACAAGCCACCCAACTGGTTGCATCGGCAGGTGTTTCATACAATAAATTTTTAGCAAAAGTAGCCTCTGATATGAATAAACCCAACGGTTTATATGTTATTAGACCAGAGCAAGGTGAAGCATTTGTAGCCACCTTACCTATCGGTAAGTTTTACGGTGTTGGTCCAGCAACAGAAACCAAAATGAATAAGCTAGGCATTAAAAATGGCCACGACTTACGTTCAAAAAGCACCTTTGATTTAGCTAAGAGTTTTGGCAAATCAGCTGAGTACTTTTTCCAAATAGCTCGAGGCATAGATCTTCGCCCAGTACGCAGTACCCGCGTACGAAAATCACTGGGTAAAGAAACCACCTTCAAAGATGATATTTACGATAAAGCACTATTGCTTGAACAGCTCAATCAACTGACCCAAAAGGTATTTAATGGCTTAGATGCTCAACAGTTCATCGCTAAAACGATCACTTTGAAAGTAAAATATGCCAACTTTAAATCCGTCACCCGTTCATACAGTGATACCAAAAATTTTATTCAGTTATCACAAATGCCTTCCTTACTTGCTGACTTATTATCACGCACCGATGCTGGGAAGCAAGGGGTTAGACTGGTTGGAGTAAGTGCCAGTGGCTTACAAAGCGTCGGCTCGACAGACCTAGGACCAGGGCAACAAAATCAGCTTGAATTTGACTTGATATAACACCCAGTTAATAACAGCTGCTGCCGTCATTAGGCAAAAAAATTCTAATCGTAATACCCCACTACCTTGAATATTCGCGCTGTTTTGACTTAGCTCTCCTATAACTAGACAAGCAGAAGAAGAATATTTAATTCCCAGCCATTACTCAGGTTTTTTCGAGAGAAATGCTGCCAGCTCTACCAAAATAAGAATAAGGACTAGAAGCCCTAAACTCACCACAATGGGCAGCAGAGCATAAAATAAAACAGAGCCTTCGCCAACAGGGGTTACAACCGAAAGGCCCAACCCAAACACACTTGTCACTAACTGGTAAATAAGAAAAAGTCCGAAAACAATGCCCGCCGCTATACTCAGCTGCGTTGCAACCAGTCGGTAACGAAATGCATGCCCTGGTTTCGTTAAGGTTAAAAACAGCTCTTTAAACGGCATAATGGCTGTACACGTTAAATAGTAAAGCCCGCCAATACCAGCGCCTGGCAATCCAATATTCATCCTAATGCCCCTTCTCATATGTTGTAAGCGTTTTCTTTAGAACCAGCTCTTTAAAAAGCGCCTCTAGAAAAATGGCTGAGTTAACAACGCGCAAAACTAGGAAGGCAGGAATACTCATTAGTGCTTTCCATGTTTCTCCTCGACTATAGGCTTTAACTAAAGTTGGCACCAGTACCATCGGCAGGTCGATAATATACCCTAGCAAAAATAGAGGGCTAACCGTTACTGCAAGAATAGGCAGTGCGGTTAAATAGAAAATCGATGCAATACTCGCATCCCAGCACATCACCATCACGATAGAGCGCAAAAATGGAACCTGTAGCAGCCCTTTTCTGTGCAACCTTACATTTTGGATAAACCCGTGCGCCCAACGCGTTAGCTGCTTACGCATAAAATGAAAATTATGCGGTTCAATCGGGTAGCAAATGGCACTCGGAATAAAACGAACTTTTTTACCTAACTGGTAGGCCGTCCAGGTCAAATCCATGTCTTCTGCCATTGTTCGCAATGACCAACCCTTAATTTGCTGTAGGTATTCCGTGCGAAACAGTGAAAAACACCCAGAAGAGATCAAAGGCTTTTCATAATATTCCTGTATTTCCTTGTAGAAGGTAAAGGCCATTAAATATTCCACATAGCGGCCCCTCTCCCACAATGTACTCACCTTTTGAGGAATAACAAACCCACAGGCGGCAACCACATCTTGGCTACCCATCGCAGTATATAGTGCTTCTAAAGCATCCTCTTTCAAGGTCGTATCTGCATCAAGGGCTAATGTATATTCCGTCTTGATATGGCTAAGCGCATAGTTTTGTGCCCCCGCCTTAGAACCAGTGTTTTCTGGTGGCGTGATAACCATTACACCAAGAGAGCGACAGATAGCTGCTGTATTATCTGTCGAACCATCATCAATAACGATAATAGCCTCTGGCATAAGGGACTGAGCAAGCAAGCTATTAATCGTATCGGCAATACAGTCAGCTTCATTATAAGCTGGCACAATAACCGTTACCGGGCAGGTTGCCACCTCTCGCCCTGTTGTGGTTCGGTTTTCTTTTGGTTCACCACCCTCGGTGCCGGCACATTCAGGCAGCTGATTTTGCAGTTTTTTTCCAAACATATTATTTGTTTTTATATCGATTATTAAGCTGAGATACGCTCATGTTATAGCGCTTAAACCCCTGCTGCTGTATGACCCGTTAGCCCCACAATAAACAGTAGGTTTTACGTCTTATTAAAGCCACGCCTTTTCGCGCTCAGCTGTCTATCAGCGAGTTTTTTCTGCAGGGAAATTGTTCAAATGGCATTTTATCATGTTACAACTCTGACGACTCATACCCCAACAGGGAAACGGCCAAATGCTGTTTATATAGCAAAACTATCGAGAAAGGAAAACAGTAAAACCGGTGATTCGAACAGTTCTGACTCGTGCGAGTCAACATTCACCTTATTTATAGTGCTTTTTTATTCTCAGCTTTTTTAACACGTATTTTATTTCCAGCTACGTCTTTATTATTAAGCGTCTTCAGGGCCACCTTGGCTTCGCCAGCTTTTGGCATATCTACAAACCCAAACCCTTTGGATTCCCCACTAACCGAGTCAAACACTAACTGACACGACTGAACGTTACCAAACGCTTGGAACAGGTCTTTAAGCTCAGCCTCTGTTGTTGATCTAGCTAAATTACGCACTAATATTTTCATGTAACCCCTAATGTTCTTGGTCATTATTGACAACACATCAACGCCAACAGCATTGATAATGCAATGCGTCATTATCCACCTATTCAACAGGCATAGGTAGGTAAAACCAACATGCATCACAATCATTGCAACAGGAACCTAAATATTGAATACCACCAAGGGCAACTTAACATAAGTGTTAGTTTTATAACCTAAGCCAGCCTGATCCCATGTAGGGAGTTATCTCACTCCTTTAAGAAGCATGAAGGTTAAATTAGTTTAGGTACGTTTAAAAGACGGCATCAATTTGATTTAATACCGCTTTTACCCCTCTCCAGTATTCCTTATAACGCTTCCCATAATATAAGAAGAGCCAAAACTAGCTTAAGGGCTGTTTATTTTTAAATCCAATGATAGGCTAGGGCTACCTTATTAGCATTGCATGGCAACTAAGACACTCATATTAGCTTCCCAGCCTGTCATTTTTCACTCCCCTAAAAAGTGGTCTAAGATTAGTGGGTACATCGCATCCCAACGTTGAGTCTGTGCCCAATGCCCACAACGGTCTAACACATGTAACTCGGCACGTTTTAAATGCTCTAGAAAATACAGGCTAGTCTCCAGCGGAATCACATTATCTTGACGACCATGAACAATCACCCATTCATGTGCCATACGATTTAATACAGGTGCCGGTATGATAAGTTTTTCCATGTCGTCAACCATGGCCTCAAACATTATTTTTTGTACATCTCGCATATCAGGGTTCATGGCTTTTGCAAAACGATCATCAATCACGGCCTGTAAATCCCCAAAAATACTGGGGTCATAGACAAAACTTTCGATGAGTTCACGATAACGGCCTGCTCGGGGGTCATCATAAAAGCTAATCATTCGTGTCATGGTAGACGGCCGATCAAACGGGGCGCCAATTGCACCCATTAACATGCACTTATCGAAACGATCTGGCATTTCTACCACGCACTGCATCGCCAGCGCACCACCCATTGAATTACCCACTAAGTGTGCTTTTTCAATGCCTAGCTCATCCATTACGCCCTTAACCTGCTCTACTCGATAGCCCATCCAAGCGGCCATTTTAGTCGGTATGTTTTTAGGCAATTCAGACTGCCCAAAACCAATCGCATCGGGCGCTATTACATAAAAATGTTTTTTTAAATCCTCGGCACAAAGCAACCAGTTAGAGGCAGCGCTGGCACCCGGCCCCGCACCGTGTAGCAAAATAATAGGTGGGTTATTCGGGTCTCCAGCAAATAAGCAATGACTTGCGAGCTCCCCAGAGGGGATCATTTTTTCATAGACATCAGTATTCATTCTTTCTCCTACCTTTCTATTTTATTTGTATTGAAGGGCTACTTTCCCTACCTTCTCTCTTGAGATGATTGTTTTCATAATTTGTGCAGTACCATCACCAATCTGCAAGCCCATCACATCGAGCATTCTTTGTTGGAAAGGCAGGTCGGTGGTATAACCGTAATGCCCATGCAATAACAAACAGTTTTGAATGATGTCCGTACAATATTTTGGCCCCATCCATTTCAGCATGGCTGCTTCACGGGTATGCCGGTGTCCGCCATCACGTAATTGTAGGGTTTGATACGCTAGAGCCCGCAGGGACTCTAATGTGCTTTCGTGCTCTGCCAGTGGAAAAGAAACACCTTGAAATTTAACCAATGGCGTTTTAAAGGCTTCTCGTTCTTGCACATATTGCCAAGTTTCATCTACCGATACCTGAGCGGTGGCGACACATTGCAACGCAATTAAGACTCGGCTTAAATCAAAGCCAACCATAATTTTGGTAAAGCCCTCATTCTCCTTACCAATTAAGGCAGATGCAGGGATCTCCACATCTTCAAAAAACACAGAGCCACGGCCAACTGGTTTATTGCCAATGTCATCAAAATCTGTTCGGCTAATCCCCGGCAAATTTAAATCAACATAAAAGGCAGAAACACCGTAAGGACCAGACTCTACTGTCCCAGTGCGAGCAAATAGCAACACACTGTCAGCCTGTGTCGCGTAACTCATTGAGGTTTTCTCACCATTTAAAACATAGCCAGTATCTGTTTTATCCGCTTTTAAAATTAAATTACCAGCATCCGACCCACCACGGGGCTCGGTCAGCCCTAAGCCAACAATAATCTCACCCGATGCCATTTTAGGTAACACATCCTGTTTCATTTCAGGCGTAGCAAATCGCATAATGACATCACTCATCAACGGGTTTGTCATGTTCATATAACTGATATTGAAGTCACCATAGGCTATTGCCTCACAAATCAGGCCATTAACAAAGCTTGATGCACCAATACCTCCATACTCTTCTGGGATATTAGGGGCTAATAACCCAAGCTCGCCCATTTCCTTAATGAGTTGTCTATCAAGTGGATCGTTTTTTAACGCACGTTCTGTATACCCCTCCAACAGCCTTTCTTTAGCGAAACGATCGGCCATATCCTTGATCATTCTTTGTTCATCATTCAATAATGCAGGATTCATATTTTTCCTTATGCTAGCTTTTTAGCCATCTCTCTTAATTTAAATTTTTGAATTTTGCCACTGGCTGTTCTTGGCATCTCGTTCAAAACTTCTAAATACTCAGGCCAATAGTTTTTACTAATACCCTCTTCTAGTAAATATGCCTGCATGTCTTCTAAATTCATATTATCGCCAGGCCGTAGCGTCATAAAACAGCAGGCGCGTTCTCCCAAACGGTCATCTGGTTTTGCAACAATAGCTGCGTCTTGTACAGCAGGGTGTCGATACAGGGAATTTTCCAACGTTACGACGGGGATATTTTCCCCTCCACGGATAATAATATCTTTAGAACGCCCCGTAATTCGAAGATAATCTTGATGAATTATTTTTGCTAAATCACCCGTATCAAACCACCCAGCGTTATCCGTGTCATAGGCCTCAGGGCGTTTTAAATAACCAACAAAGTTACCCGCTCCACGTACTTGCAAGCGCCCTTCTTCACCATGCTCAACCAGCGTTCCCTGCTCATTCACCACCCTTATTTCACCTCCATCATAAGGGCAACCATCCGTTTCAAATAGTTTCTCCTCCGAGTCCGTCAGCAAGGTCGTCGTGGCCACGGACATTTCAGTCATTCCCCATACTGTCATTAAACTCACATTAAGTCGTTTTGAAGCACGCCTGGCTAATGCTGGTGGAACCGGAGCACCACCACAAACAAACAGCCTAAAACCATCATGATTACACGACCCGACCAACTCACTATCACATAAGTCAGCTAGAAACGGGGTTGCCCCCATGGTGAAGGCAACGTTTTTATCATGAATGATTTTCCACGCCAAAGAAGGCTCCCATTGGTCAAGTAACACAGTCGTCGCGCCCAGCATAAGTGGAACCGTTACACCAAACATCAAACCGGTCATATGAGCCGTTGGTGAGCCCATAAAAATAACTTCCGATGAGGTTAACTGTGTTCTTTCTATATACTTTCTAGCGGCATATTCATGTGTGTTTGGGGTATGCATAACACCTTTGGGTGCACCTGTTGTGCCCGATGTATACATCAACAAAAAAACGTCATTAGCTGATAAGCTATTTTCATCGAATGCTGCTCGGTGTTCTGCCGTTACCTTATCGACTAGAAATGGATCAAGGGAAGACTGACCGACAACGCAAATAGACTCTAGAGTAGGTACTGTTTGATTTAAATCCTCAAGCATTTGAGCGTGATCAAACCCTTTGAACTTATCGGGTATAAAGATCAACTTGCTACCACCAAAGTTGAGCATATAAGTGAGTTCATTTTCTCTATAAATAGGCATTAACGGATTACTGACGGCACCAATTCGCATACAAGCCAAAAAAATCGCTACAAACTCCCACCAATTAGGTAATTGAAAAGAAACCACATCACCCTTTCTAATGCCTCTATTAAGCATCCCAGCCGCTAGCCTATCGGAGATATCGGCTAACTGTTGATAACTAACCGATGTCTCAGTTCCACTGTCTTTAAGGTAACCAATAATGGCGGGTTTATTACTATGCGTTAACACCGCTTTATCAAAGTCATCTAACAACGTCTTGTCACGCCAGTGCCCTAAATCAAGCATTGATTGAATACGGGCACCTGCTATAACAGGGTCTACAATTGACATCAAAAACTCCTTTTTATGGCGATACGTTAGTGTTTAGTCATTAGATAATTTCAGCATTAATGCTAAGAATCTTTGCTAATTTTTTATTTAAGTATATACAGAAAGCCATTAAACTAACAACTGTTCGTTTGTTATTTTTTGATAAAAAAACGGTGACCCTCATCCATGGATACTTCATTTAAAACCAAACATTTAAGCCCTTTCATTGGCTCAGAAATACAGGGGCTGGATTTATCTAAACCATTAAGTCCAGATAGTTTGAAACAACTAAGAAAGGTCTGGCTTGAGCGTAAAGTGTTGGTTTTTCCTGAGCAAGCATTAACACCTCAACAACAAATTGATGCGACTCAACAATTCGGCGAACTGGATAAGTACCCCTTTCTTGAGGGCCTTAAAGGTTACCCACTTATTGCAGAGGTCCTTAAATTACCCGAGGAAGACATTAATTTTGGCGGTGTCTGGCACTCAGACACCAGTTACCTTAAAACGCCCGCCGGTGGCGCTAGCCTTTTGGCCATTGAACTACCTGATATTGGTGGTGACACCATATTTTGTAATATGCACTGTGCTTATGAAACGCTGCCCGAGACGATCAAGAGCGACATCCGTCACCTCAGGGCAATTAATACATCTGGCAAAAACGACGTTTCAAAAACGCGTTTGCATCGCTTGGCAGACAATCAACACAAGCAACCACCCGAGGTGCTTCAAGCCACCCACCCAGTTGTTCGCCTTCACCCCGAAACCGATGAAAAAACACTGTATGTCAACGAAGCACATACACTTCATATAGAGGGCTGGAGCCAACAAAAAAGCCGTTCTTTATTAAATAAACTGTACCTTCATGCCCGTAAGCCAGAATTTCAGTGTCGAATAAAGTGGTCTGTTGGAACATTGGTTCTATGGGACAACCGTTCCACACATCATTACCCCATTAATGATTACACCGGCTACCGTCGCCTACTACACCGCGTGTCAATTAAAGGGGAACACCCTGAGGGTCTCCCTGTTTAATCGCCTTAAAATACTGGGGAACTAAATAAATAGCGTTGCCTCTCAGGGTCGACCACCACTAAGCAGTACCAGCCTAATGGTACTGGCCGTCACCTTCATAATAACTCGGCTATCATTTAAATTTAATTAAACTGTACGGGCACACCATCTCTATCAAAAGACATAAACCTCGATAGATCACCACCATTTTGAACAGTGTCTACCATCATTTTCAACGAAGATTCCACCTTTTCAGAGCCTGGCGTAACACCGTTTTCACCCGAAAGACCAGCGACCAATACAATGTGCCAATCCTGGCCCATCTTTACTGACTCTTCCACTAAATCGGAGAAGCTGCCCAGCTCGTCAGGTGTTTTATCTACACACATAACAGGTTCTAATGCGCCACCTTGACCAGAATTAAAACAATCTTTTTCGTCATCTTCAGAATCTTCAGGGAGGGATGCCTGTAAAAAAACAAATAACAGTCGCTGTGGTTCTGGTTGTTGCCTGGCTGCCGCTAAAAGTGATTCATAGCCGGTAATATTCATTTTTTATTGCTCCTATCATTGCTAAATAGCATGTTTTACACCCCTTATCAAAGAGGTGTCTTTAACCTTCTAGTGGTACGTTATTTTTGCGTTTTTTCTTACCGCTGCCTTCAGGTTTTGCCATTGGTTTATTGGCTGCCAAAAGCGCCTCACTGACCACCTCATCAGCTTCAAATCCGTCTACCTGCTCGCGTTCCAACCAGATTTTATTTTTCTTTTCGATAATCTTAAAGTGGTGATAATCTTCATAATCAATCAGCGACAGTGCTAAGCCAACTTCACCCGCACGACCACTTCGACCAATACGGTGCATATAATCAAATGGGCTTCTTGGTAAGTCAAAGTTGATGACCACCGGTAGTTTTTTAATGTCTAACCCACGGGCAGCAAGATCCGTTGCAATTAATACATCAATCTCCCCGGCTTTGAACCCATTAAGCACACGGTTTCGAGCACCCTGGCTTTTATCACCATGGAACACGTCCGCAGTAATACCACGTTTAGCTAGTTTTTTAGCTAAGTGCTGGCAGTGGTTTTTGGCATTGACAAAAACAAGCACTTGCCGCCATTCATGTTGCTTAATTAAATGCGCTAATAAGGCTGTTTTCCCGCCTTTGTTAACGGTAAACACACGCTGTACTACTGTGCTCGTATCCGTGCTTTGCAATTGCACCTTAACTGGGTTGTTAAGTAAGTCTTGACTTAGAATCTGTACTTTTTCAGGAAAGGTCGCCGAGAATAATAAGGTTTGTTTTTTGTTTGGTAGTAAGGCTAACAAGTCAGCTAGCTCCTCATTAAAACCAAGGCTTAACATCCTATCGGCTTCATCCAGTACTAGGGTGTTAACCCTATCAAGTTTAATCGCATTACTTGAAATCAAATCGAGCAATCGACCCGGTGTCGCAACCAAAATATCGGTGCCGCCACGTAAGGCAAGCATTTGAGCATTGGTTGATACGCCACCAAAAACAGCAACCGTTTTAATGGCACCGTTAAAATGTAACGCATAAGATTTAATGCTATCGGCAATTTGCTTGGCCAGTTCACGAGTAGGCACCAACACTAGTCCAGAAACATAGTTGCCTTGACTGTTTTCACTACTTAACGGCTTCTTAGCGTGCAAGTGCTGCAATATGGGCAGGGCAAACGCAGCCGTTTTACCCGAGCCGGTATTAGCCCCTGCCATTAAATCACGCCCCGCTAATATACTGGGTATCACTTGCATTTGGACGGGGGTTGGCTGCAGGTATTCAAGCTCAGTTAGTCGAGCTAGCAAAGGTTGAATAAGACCAAGTTCTGTAAAGTTGGTTGGCGTTTCGATAGTGGTCATTATTAAATTTCAATATATGTTTAAGGGAGATGGCTAGCGCCTAATAAGCTATAAATAAGTGGGTTTAATCAGCCTTATTAATAAACAAAAGTGGTGCTTTTTTCAGCTGGCATTAATATTTAACGTTAAGCTCAGGTCGCCATGTTAAGTATTTTCATTTCCACTTACCATCACTTTCAACATCTTATAGGCTCAAGCGGCCTAAATAGTCATCAACATGCTCCACATGAAGGTGCTGCACTTGCAACGTGCAATCCAAAACTTAATTTAACCGATGTAATCAGCTGATTGAATTAGCCTTAGCTTGTAAGCGTATAGAAGCAGCTCGTTGAAACTGATTCACCTCGCCTACTATTCAAACCTTCAGCCCCAGGTGTCACTATGCCCGCCTCTTTTTCTGCCATAACGCTGACTTAAATTCGCTTAAAACTCATCTAGCCGTATGGGAATAAACAGCGAGCATTTATTTAAATATAAATAGAGCGAATTAAAACAGGAGAATGTCTTAGCTACCCTGCAGAAAATTACTTATATTATTGATACAATTAATTGACTGTTACTCATAAGGTTTAACAGGCGATAAAAGTACGTTTAAACAAAATAAGAGGAATCATGAAATATTCAACATTATTAGTAGCACTTACTGTAAGCCTGTTATTAACTGGTTGTGAGGAGGCTGACAAAGCTCTGAACAGTACACAAGAAGGCCCCAGCGTTGTTGAACCTGTTAATGAAACGGCAACCAACACGCTTGAAACCAATGAAAGCGCAGTTAGTTCTGCAGTAGAAGCCGCGACAGATGCAGCAGCAGGTGCTTTAGAAACAGTTCAAGGTGCAGGTTCGGACATTGTTGAGTCTGTTAAAGAGTCAGGCTCTAGCATTATCGAATCTGTTAAAGAAGAAACAACCGAAGCCGTTGAATCAGCTAAAGAGATGGCAAATGAAGCCGTTTCTAACTTAACAGCCCCTGCGGCAACTGAAGTTGAAGCCGAAGCGACGAATGCTACTGAGGAAGCAACAGGCGCTCTAAACGAGGCTATCAATAGTTCTGTACAAAAAAATCTTGAATAAAAACCGATAACGGGTATTAAAATCCTGTTAGTTCGACACTTTTTTTCAGGGTATAAATAGATTTACTTGGGTGAGGATTACTTAAATTCCTCACCCAAGTAACAAACCAGTAAGTCATGCTAGCCTTTATTAAGCCTACCCTCTGGGCAATAATTAAGGATTCGCTTAGTTAATTAATATTTATAATAAATCAAGACTGACCCCATTGCTCTAATAGGAACAATGGGCTAAAAGACTGTTAAGCGGTTATTAGTATCCCTATTTTCACTGATCAGTGCATTGCTAGCATAATCATTAGAAGACTTGGCCATCCGGTCATATAGCAATACATTTACCGAAGCCGATAAGTTCATACACCCCACAGTGGGGACATAGACCACCGCATCAGCTTGGTCAATAATACCCTGGTCAATAGAGCCATCTTCCGGACCAAAAACATACAGTGCATCGGTGGGGTGTTGGTACGCCGGTAAAGGAATGGCATTAATCGCAAATTCAACACACACAATTTTCATATTACCCGTAATAACATCGGTAAGCTGCTCAGTTGCAGACAACAGCACGTCTTTACTTACTTTCCGCCTCGTATCCACGGTTCTGCCTTTACGCTCAATAGCCTGCGGGTAACGATCGCCCGTGTAAAATACCTTACTCACTCGGTAATTAGCTGCTGCACGTAAAACAGCCCCTACATTATCCGGACTTTTAGGGTTAATTAACCCAATACTAACGCGTGATTGTTTCATTCATTTCTCAATAAAGCCTGTTCTTTTCTATCAATTATGCACCGCTGTTTTGAACAACCCATGCACCTAGCAATACCAACCCCAAACCAACCATTTTCATGGTATTAATTGGCTTTACCTCCAACCCAAAAGCGCCTATTTGGTCAATAATTGTTGAGCCTAACAATTGCCCAGCTATTACACACACAAAAAACAATGCAACGCCTAGAATCGGTGCGGTAATAATTGAACCTGCAACAAACACCACACCAACAACACCCCCTATTAGAACCCACCAGGGCAAAAATTTTGCTTGAGTAAAATCTCCTGACCCTTTTCCCCAAACAAGCCACAAAGTAGATACGACGACTAAACTGATTGATATCGATATAGTCGCTGACAATAAAGGGCTACCAAGAACCCGGGCCATTGTTGCGTTAATGGGTGGTTGTAGTGACAGTGCGGCACCAATCGCGATAGCAGCCAATATGTAAGAGTAGTTACTCATCTTTGATTCACCTTATTATTTGTTTACATAACAACATAGCTCAGTTGACGCCGAAAGTAACGGATAGCGACACGGTATTTTGGTGGCCAAGTGAAATGCCCTATTATACGTATCTATAAGACAGTAAATATGCTGAGTTTTGAGTAACGATAGGCATAAGCCTTTCTCTCACTATACTGCGAATATCAAGCTGACTGACCCCTTGATTTGGGTGTTGCGCTAATCGAATAGCGGTGAGTTTAAAATCAGTTGTGTACTGCTTGTGCTTTTCTTTTAAGGGTTTCATGTAACACGTTCTCCGTTAGGTTTTAGTGTCCATTAATTTAGGGGAAGTCTCGCGTCCTTTTTGAACGACTGGTTATACGGTATTTTATAATTTAACACCGTAATGATTTAGAACAAAAACCATTAGCCAATACGCACCAATAGTTAACCCTATAGAAATACTAATGCTGGAGTAAAAATGTAACCCTGTTTTTAATAGAAAGGGCAATGCAATAAATAAAACGAGAGAAGGTAATAAAAACCAAAAGACACTGGTTGCAAGAGCGCTAACTTTTTCAACATCTTTTGTATCAAGGTAGAGCCAAACCATTGCTACAACTGAAACTAATGGTATAGAAGCTAATAGCGCGCCAGTAAAAGAGCTGCGCTTGGCGACCTCGGAGATAGCTACAATTAGAACTGTTGTTATTACAATTTTAGTTAGGTAGTAGATCAATTAATGCACCAATTCATTTCTGTCGTATAACGTTTAAATTAAAGGACGCTCGGCTTTTTGCGCATCCGCCTTGAAATACTTGCTACACACATTTAACCACGAGCATCTCAGTCGCACCTTTTTGAAACTCATACTTTACGGGAACAAGATAAGCATTAAAACCAGATTCTTTTAAAGCTAAAATCACCGGCTTTAAATGAGGTGAAACTTGATTGTTGCCAATTGAAAGCAATGGATAAACCCGAACCTCACTGGCTACGCGACACAGCTCTTTCATCGATAGAATATGCTGTTCTTGATTAACATGCTCACTGTATAAAAACAAATAATGCGAACATAGCGCTAATTCAAACTCAGTATCTTTGAATGGCAACGTTGGTAATGATGCATTAATGTAACGCCCAGATTTTATGCCGTGTTCATAATCATTTAAAAAAGCCTGCATCGCATCCATTCTAACCTTACCCATAGCCTCAACATTAGCTATGCTTTTCCAAACATAATCATTCCTATTTTTAGCAACCTGCTCCATAACCTGTGGGTAAACCTCGTCAATTCTTGAGCTTATTTCTTTAGCACTAAATTGGTATATTGGATCAGTGGATACAATGTTGTTAGCAACTTTAGATAACTCAGCATTAAAGCAGGCGGGTCCATCCCCACAACCAAGTATCCTTTTTTTAAGGTCACTATCTGTTAATGAAAACATTTCTTTATATTCGTTTAACGACCGTCCCCAAGGGACTACTTCAGATAACTCCACTATGACTCCTTTGTGTATAACGCCTTGCTAAGCGGCGCGCATTAGCGCGTCCAGTGAAGGCCGCTTTTTAGCCGAAATGATTTTTGATAACCTTGTTATGTGTGCTGCCTTTCAAAATAGGCTTTAAGCTCTTCAAATATTTCATTATTGCCAGAAAAGAAGCCTGTTTTAGATTTAGTACCATTCAGTTCTAATACGCTAGCATTAATAAATATAAGTTGACCGTCGTAGAGTCTTTCATTGCTTCCTCATCAATAGGCAAAAAAACCAAGTAGAAATTTTTCAATTAACAGCAATCAGGTAGCCAGAGCGTGAGAAACCCAATGCTTTGCCCACCTGCTGCCAAGAGTGGTACTCTTTTTGCTGTTTTTTTGCAAAAAAGTGACGCTTTTGGCAATCTGGTGCAGCTACTTGTTAACTGTAAACTTCGATGTCTGGTAAGTTCTCATAAACAGCCATACACGTTTTGTTTTGTTGTAAGGTTTTTACAATAACCGTTAGTGGCTCTGGCCATATACCTTGAATATCAGTTTCAAGACGGTCTTTTATACCAAATGCTAACTGTTCTAATGGCGGGGTAAATGTTGCTTCTACTCCCTCTTTGTTGCCCCTTGGGTCAACCCTGTACCAGCCAAAGTCATTCAAATAAATGGCATTTAAACCATGTAAGCAATATGGAGCGCCATCACCCGTTAGGGATAATCGCTGATAACACAGTCCTGCGGGAATTCCATTTGCCCTCAGTAGCGCAGCCAAAAGATGACTTTTAGAATAACAATAACCTGTTCTATGCATTAACACATCTGAAGCCTTGCATGTGATTACATCTATTTGAAAATCCCAGCTATGTTTGATCGAATCCCGGACATATTCAAAACATGCTTTAGCAATTTCTATATCCCTGTCCGAATCACCTTTTAGGTGACGGGCCACCTTAAGAATCTCAGGGTGATCCCAGTTGATAAATTCAGAATTTTCAAGATACGTCTTCATTGCTGATTCTCTTAACACTTAACGCCTTGCTAATCGACGCGTGTTAGCGCGCCCAGTGGAGGCCGTTTTTGGGCGGAACGATGCTTGAGCAACTTGTTACGTGTTTTTGTCATTAGAAAGTTTAGATTTTTTCTTAAATAGCTGAAGAAGGGCATAAAACTGCCATATTTCAATAGCCGCGCCTATTACTAAAATATTCTTAACAAAAAAATGATCATTTAGTAGTGGGTGGAATGCGTCACCATTTGCACCAAACATAGCATAAATGCCAAATCCTAATAGTAGTGCACCAGGCGTGCCTATTATTTGTATTGTCACAATTTTCTTTCTAATTGCTTTTAATTCTACTTCTTTATTGCTGTCCATATAAATTTCCTTATTTTTCTACAGATAACGCCCGCATTTGCGGCTGGTTTGGAGCGCAGCGGAAAACCAGTCCGACAACATGCACTTGTTAGCTTACCTGAAGAGACTGAGAACTTCAGCAGTAAGCTCTTTTTTAGCACCTGATTTTAGATGCAACCCATGCGCAGCAATTATAGAATCAAAATCTAGAGCTAACAGGTTATCAAAGTCGGATTTCATCGAAGAACCTTTAGGTGTTACACGCTTGATCCAAGGAGGGCCAATATTAATGCCTGTTTTGAAGCCCAAAATTTTAAACACACACTTCGTAAACCACGTGAAATAACTCCAGTCTGAATGGTATTGCACACTATCCGTTGTTATTAAAAGTTTATAATCTTTTAGCAGTAAAGCTGCTTCGGGATACTTGGCAGATTCGAATACAAAGAATTCAGAATTGGGAAATGGGCTGTCTGTATTAGCAGATATTAGCTTGGTAGGCTGAGGATATTTATATGTGTCTTGACCATCTTGCGCCCAGAACTCACATTTATATCTATCTAGATAGAAAGGGTCATCAAGACCATGAAAATCACCCATTCTTAGTATGCTATTAACTCTACCAAGATTGTCTAGACTGGAAAGGCCTTCCTCGCTCATACGAACAGGGTTTATCAGAGTCAATTCTTCTCCGTTTTTGAGAATGAGCATATTTCGATTCATTCTCATTCCTGGCCCCATTTTTATGCTTCCATGCAGAAGATAAACGCCTGGATATAGATTTTTTATTTCATCATGTGGGTACGATGGTGGGTACATTACTTCTCCAATGCTTGATTGCAAGACCAGCCCCCTTTTCTTCCCTTTAATTGGGTATTTTACCGCCTGTTCTATATACCTGCTCCCAAGTATATGACTGAAATTAAAGGGTAGCGTCCCCTTTAATTAGGGGGCATCCATGATTTATTGATTCTCCTGAACCATGAGTTTTTGAGGCTAACGCCACGCTCAGCGGTAAAGTGGGCGCGTAGCGGTCACTTTATCCGACTGCAGCGTTTTGTTAGAATTATTTTATCCATATCGACAGGTCCATTTTTTCACCTGTTCTTCTTCTGTAATTAGCGTGTGCTATAGCTATTCCCACGCTTGTTAATTCAAGCTGGTTAAAGGAAGACTTATTCCATATATCAAATATTTTTTCCATTTCTGGAATAGCCTCCAGCAACATATTTTTTATATCGTCATGGCTTTGTGTAGTTTTAGTAAAATATTGTTTAAGTTTTGCCACTACCTCTTGATCAAGACCATTCTGGTTGGAAACATGCTCAAGAACGCTTTCATCTAGGACGCCAATCTGCAACTTACTAGCATCATGGAAGCAGGGAATTATTATCCCCGCTAAATTTAGACCTTCTCCTATTTCAACTTCCAGCTCTTCCTGACTGAACCCACTTGAGAAAAATGCTTTGTATGTATCCCTGAGTCGCTGTTCCAATAGCCCATAATTCCCAGCTCTTACGTGACCGCAGCCTAAATATTCAATATGTGTAAAGTCTGAATGTGAATCAGACAAATTCCCTACGAACGGAACAATCCTTTTTTTGAAGTGAGCTATGAGTTCATCGTAGTTTTTGACATCCATTCTTCGGGTTCTTACCAATAAAAAATTGAGTGTTAAAGTATCGAATTGTTCTATTGTTAATTTTGGCGCGATACTCAGAGACTCATCAAGAACGATTTGCACCATATTTCTATTGGGCTCAGAGGCCCTATCTACCAAAATATCTACTAAGAGGTCGCCCAAATCTTGGTCGCCACTGATTGCATATTGCTTTTGCACATTAAATAGAGCATCTTGCATTGCGGGTTGCTCGAACTCGCTAATGGACTCAGGGTGCCTTTCATTAAGCTCTGAAATAACCTTCTCAGTTACCTCCTCGGCCCTTTCTTGGGCTATAGCAGCAGCTTCCTGCTTTAGCTCAATAAAGTTGGCCTTAAAAACATCGTTTGCAATTTCCTTTGCATCTGAATATGAAATACCCTGATTAACGATCACTTGCTGACCCTGCAGATTTGTTGAGTTATCACCTGCATCTTGTTTTTGGCTAGATTTATTTGTCATTTTTTTGAGTAAATTCAACATTTCCACCCGCCTGGATATTCGTGGAGTTATTTCCCGAACGTTGCTTCTGATTAATACCGCTGGCCCCCTTCCTTTTGAAAAGAGCGATTACGCCGCCAAGGATAAAAATTCCTGCCCCGCTGAATACCCAGGTGTGGTTGCTACTAACCCATTCGATGATAGTGTCCAATATTTACTCCGGTAAAATTCTAACGCCTATGTAACCGCGCGATTTTTTGTGGAGCGCTTTTGTGAAAAAATGTAGCGAAGCGAAATTTACAAAAGAGCGTAGAAAAAAATTGTCCGGTTGACATGTTTGTTAGGCTATACATTTTGACCAAACCGCCACAATACACCGCTAGGATCGTGAATAACGAAATCTAGCATACCCCATGGCTGCTTCGTAATACCTGAGACATTAACGTGATATTTATCGGCCACACCCGATCTTGTAATTTGCTCATGCCAAGACTTAATATCTTCGACAAGTAGGTGCATCATCAGGTTTTCAGCTAATGACTTGTCATAAAAGTCTTGGACTAGAAAGCTGCAGCTACCAGAGTGAAAATAGGCAATTCCGCCTTCATCAGAGGCTTTTGTAAACCCAATTTCCGAATAGAAATTCTTTGACGCTTCAAAGTCCTTTGAAGGAATAAACGCCTTTAATTCTACAGTTTTCAGATTACTCACATCTTCCTCCTTGAGAGCCTAACGCTTAATTTAAAGGGCGCGCGGCTTTTTGCGCGTCCGCTTTGAAATGTTTGTTATGCATTAACAAGTCTGCGGGCACTCATGAATATCGCAGCCGCTCCTATGAACAGCAATAATGATGCTGGAGCCCAAGCGCCATACTCTGCACCAAGTGTATTGATTAATACTCTCATTGCGGCGCCATGGCCATGGAAAAACGTTCCTGTAATGAAGTAATTTCCAGTTATACCCATGAACGTACCACGCAAGATTATACCTAGCCCCACATAGGCAAAGAATAAGCACCGCATTTTTATTTTCTCTGCGCTAGAGGCTTTTTTCATCCAATAGATAATACCAACTATATATATGGAGAGAAGAAGCCCTAAGTCCACATACAAAAGAGCTACAGTGTTCCATAAAAGCGTTTCGTCAAGTAGGGCTTCATTCACAGGAATGGCAACCAATACAATTATTGGTGTTAAAAAGTACTTCATTTTCGACTATGCATAACGCCAAGCTAAGCGGCGCGCGTAAGCGTGTCCGGCCCACGCTTTTTGTGGGCGTACTTGAGCGTTTTGTTATGCTCTTTTACCAGTTCTTTACAAAAGTCATCTTTGAAAAGCCATATAATCTCTGCAATGTATATTGGCGAGCTAATAATGAGGGCAAATAACGGACTGTCTTTTATTAAGATGGACATTGTTGAAGATGTAAACCAAACAAGATACAAACCAAAGATTACTAAAAAAACCATGAAGTATGAATGAGACTTTGTTATTTCATAATTTATAGATGCTTGGCTTGATCTATATTCTCTAAGGATTTTTAATCTTTTAAATTTTCGGCCACGAAAAAAATTTTTTATTATAAGAGGTAAGTACAAAGATGCCTTTTTTACTACGTAGAGCAAAAAAACGAAAAAAAGCCCTGTGAACCACCACGAGGGATCTTGAAAGTTGCTGAATATAGTTTCCATGCAAAAATTTCTTCCTTTAATGATTAAGCATAACAGTATTATTAAGCGGACCTCATTGTCCACGTATTAAGTAGATATAGATGGATCAAGTATCCATGTATATTGATATTAAGGCCCTAACATGGATCTTTTGCTCTATTGTTAGATTTAGTGTAACACGTGCCCTATGTTTATTTATTCCGCATGGAAAACAATGCCGACTGATGATTTATTTTAGGCAAAAAAAAGCCACTTACAATGGTAAGTGGCTTTTTAATATGGCGTCCCCAAGGGGGTTCGAACCCCTGTTACCGCCGTGAAAGGGCGGTGTCCTAGGCCTCTAGACGATGGGGACTAAGTCTTAATATTTACTAAAAACGATTCGTCTAAATCATTTTTTCACCAAAAAAATTGGTGGAGCCAAGCGGGATCGAACCGCTGACCTCAACACTGCCAGTGTTGCGCTCTCCCAGCTGAGCTATGGCCCCTCTGAGCAGGACGCGAATTTTACGGAAGGTTTGATGGTTTGTCTAGCCCTGTTGTGCAACTATTTTTAGTTTTATATGATCAATGGCCTTTTGGATGTTTTTTAGGGTGGTTTCTTTACCTAATATAAACAAGGTAGCATCTATTGCAGGTGATACTGACGTACCCGATAATGCAACCCGTAGCGGTTGAGCCACTTTACCCAGTTTTAGTTCCAGTGTTTCTGCTGTACTTAGTACTACTTGGTGCAACGGTTCTTTGCTCCAATCACTTAATGCGTCAAATTTGGCTAGCATTATTTCTAACGGCTCTAGTGCGGCGGCTTTAAGGTTCTTTTTAGCGGCTTTTTCATCAAATTCTTCGTAGTCTTGATAAAACAGGCTGCTTTTTTCGGCCATTTCTTTTAGTGTTTTGGCTCGCTCTTGCTGGGTTTTAACAATCTCAATTAGCTCGGGACCATTGTCTACATCGTAACCTAAGGTTTTAAGCTGCTGCGCCAACGGTTCTACTAGGCGTTCTGGTTTAGCATTCATGATGTATTGCTGATTAATCCATAGTAACTTTTCGGTATTAAATGCTGAGGCGGTTCGGTTAACGTCTTTAATATCGAATAGCTCGATCATTTCTTCACGGCTAAACAGTTCTTGATCTCCGTGTGACCAACCTAAGCGTACAAGGTAGTTAAGCAGGGCTTCGGGTAAGAAGCCTTCGTCACGGTATTGCATAACGCTAACCGCGCCATGACGCTTTGATAAGCGCGCACCATCGTCACCTAGAATCATAGGCACATGGGCAAAACTGGGTATTTTTGCGCCAAGTGCTTGCATGATGTTAATTTGCCGCGGGGTATTGTTGATATGATCATCGCCACGGATGATATGGCTCATGTTCATATCAATATCATCAACGACAACGGTTAGGTTGTAGGTGGGCGTTTCATCTGAGCGGGCAATAATAAGGTCGTCTAGTTCTGTGTTGCTGATGCTTATTTTTCCACGAACTAGGTCATCAAATACGACCTCGCCCTGCTCTGGGTTTTTAAAGCGAACCACTGGTTTAACGCCTTCGCGTGGCTCTGTTTGATGCCGACAGCGACCGTTATAACGCGGCTTTTGCTTGTTGGCACGTTGCTCTTCGCGTATCGCTTCAACTTCTTCTGCTGAACAATAACAGTGGTAGGCATCACCCTGCTCTAGCAGTTGCTGAATAATCTCTTGATAACGTGGGAACTGGTCGGTTTGAAAGAAGGGGCCTTCATCATGCGTTAAGCCTAACCATTCCATGCCATCAAAAATGGCTTGCACGGATTCATCGGTAGAGCGTTCACGATCGGTGTCTTCGATACGTAATATAAACTGGCCTTTCGTTTTTTTAGCATACAGCCATGAAAACAAGGCGGTTCTTGCACCACCAACGTGTAAATAGCCAGTGGGGCTGGGTGCAAAGCGAGTGCGTACTGTCATGATGAATTACCGCGTTTAAAAGCCGTGCATTTTAGCAAATATTCGACCGCCCCGTTTTGTTAAATAGCATCTGGCGTTGTTCTAAGCTGGTGACAGGCCAAATAAAAATACCTTTATCACTTGAGGCCTATGACTAGCTGCTAGTATCCAGCCAGATGCACTTGCCACCTGCCGCCTCTTTTATAACGTTTAGCCGCGTCATGTGTTCTTGTAACTCAGGTTCGCTTGCTTTAATAATGGGTAAGGCTGGGCGGTTCTTATCAAACTGTTTTTTTTCAATCGCTGTATCGGTCTCTTCTTCGTCGGCAAACAACGAGTTTTGCCCACCGGTTAGCATCAGGTATACGTCGGCTAATATTTCTGCATCGAGCAACGCACCGTGCAACTGGCGACGACTGTTATCAATTTCAAAACGTTTACACAAGGCATCTAGACTATTACGCTGGCCAGGAAACTTTTTTCGTGCCATGTGTAATGAATCGGTGATGTCACACCACGCTTTCATATCGGGTTGTTCAAAGCCCATCAAGCGATATTCGTGGTTGATAAAACCCACATCGAACGCTGCATTATGAATCACAACTTCAGCGCCGTTTAGATACTGATAAAGTTCTTCTGCAATGTCTTCATACAGGGGTTTATCGGCTAAAAATTCGCTGGTTAAGCCATGCACTTCAACCGCCCCTTCGTCTATGTCTCGCTGGGGGTTTAGGTAGTAGTGAAAGTTATTACCGGTTAATCGTCGGTTAATTAGCTCGACACACCCAACTTCAATAATCCGATGCCCTTGCTTGGGTTCAAGCCCGGTGGTTTCGGTATCGAGTATGATCTGTCTCATAGGTTGTCGATGCCTAAGTTGGCTAATTCATCTGCTCGCTCGTTACCTGGGTTACCGCTATGCCCTTTGACCCAAACCCACTCTATGCTATGGGCTTGCGCTAGCTGATCAATTTGCTTCCAAAGGTCTACGTTTTTTACTGGTTTTCTGGCGGCTGTTTGCCAGTTTTTTTTCTTCCAATTCGGCATCCAGTCATTAATGCCTTGCAACACATATTTTGAGTCGCTATGCAGGGTGATATTACTGGGTTTTGAGAGCGCTTCTAAGGCTTTAATAACGGCCATCATTTCCATGCGGTTATTGGTGGTATTAGCTTCCCCACCGTGAATATCTTTGGTGTTGCCATTATGGCTAAGCGTTGCGCCCCACCCGCCAATACCGGGGTTTCCACGGCAAGCGCCATCAGTGTAAATTTGTATGTTTTTTGTTGTCATGAATTAGTTTAGTGGCTGGTTTTACTTGAGGTGGCGTTAAGAATTTATTTTTTAAGTCTTTCAGATGGAATACTGGCGTGCCACCTGACACACGCTTAACCCCCATTACAAAATAGGCGGCAGGTAAAAAAGGTAGCCATGCCGCCAGTTGTTCAAAAAGATGCTGCCATTTTTGGTTCTTTATACTTAATAGTAAAGGAAATAAGCAACAACCTTTACTTTCTTCAATGTCAAAATTTAATAACTTAAGCCAATCAATGACGCGGTAACGGCTTATAAAATGCCCATTCCAAGGGTGTTTCTTTTTTGCTTGGGGTAAAAAGCGCGGTAAATGCCATACAGCCCATGGGTTAAACCCCGTTAATAAGATAATACCCTCGGGCTTTAATACCCGGCTCACTTCTCGTAACACTTGATGTGGGTTTATTTCAAACTCTAAGGTATGCGGCATAATGACAATATCAATGCTGTGGCTATCAATGGGCAATGCCTCTGACTCGGCCACGACTCGCGTATATTTTGTGCTGCCGGCTGTTTGCGTGTCTAGAATGGTGTAGTGAGAAAAGCGCATCGCCTCGTGGAACTCATCTTCCCAACCGATAAAGTCAAGCTGCAACACTTCTGAACGAAAGTTACCCCTTAGCTTACTGCTTAACAGCGCAGCCTCGGCATGCCGATAAACCGCTCCAATGGGTGTTTCAAACCAATGGCGAAGCTCTAGTATATCTTCATTATGAGCATTATTTTTATCGGGCATTCTATAAACACATTATAATTGATAGGTTAAACGACTTTATAAGCTAGCTCATCCAATGCAATATTTAATCACAAATAAATTTATTAGGTTTCTTTTATTTACCAGCTTCTCACTACTTCTATCCTGTTCCACATTAGCCACTAAACCGGTTAGCACGGCTAAGGTTAAACTCAATCCCACCGATTCCCATGCTAGCACAGCTACCCCCCTCGCTAGACCTGCCCTGCCAACGCCCCCTGCGGTTAGTCATCTCTGGCAGCGCTTATTCGCTTTATACCAGTTACCCGCTATTAATAACGAGCGTGTACAGGCGCACATTGACTGGTACAGCAAGCACCCTAGCTATTTAGCACGTGTGCAAAAAAATGCCGAACCTTATTTGTATTTTATTGTTGATGAAATAGAAAAACGTAACATCCCAGGTGAGCTGGCATTACTTCCCGTGGTGGAAAGTGCCTTTAGACCCTTTGCATATTCACACGGGCGCGCCGCTGGTTTATGGCAGTTTATTCCATCCACTGGGCGTGCTTTTGGACTGCATCAAGATTGGTGGTCTGACGGTCGGCGTGATGTTTATAGGTCAACTCACGCGGCCTTAGATTATTTAACTCAGTTATCGAAACGTTTTGATAACGATTGGTTACTGGCTTTGGCCAGCTATAACGCAGGTGGCGGCACCATATCTTCGGCTATTCGACGTAATAAGAAACGAGGGCTCGACACTGACTTTTGGTCTTTAAAGCTTCGCAAGGAAACCGACAATTATGTTCCTAAGCTGATGGCCATTGCAACCATACTGGCAAATCCTGAAAAGTATCATATTAAACTGCGCGATATCGCTGATGCGCCATTCTTTGAACGGGTTAATATTAGCAAGCAATTAGACCTTGCTCGCGCTGCTGAACTGGCCGACATTAGTATTGAACAACTGTATGAGCTTAACCCGTCTTTCAACCAATGGGCTACCCACCCGAGTGGGCCGCATTATTTGTTAATCCCCTCGTCAAAAGCGGCTGACTTTAGGTTAAAGCTTGCCGGCTTAGCCGATTCGCAACGTTTAAAGTGGATTAGGCATTTGGTTAAACCTGGGGAAACGTTAGGGCATATTTCAAGGCGCTACCGCACCACCAGTGCACAACTTATTCAGGTTAATAAAATACGAAATAATAACATTCGTGCGGGCAAGCACTTACTTATCCCCACGGCTAGTTATAACGATTCGCTGTATTCAAACAGTGAAGCCATGCGTAAAAAAGCTATCCTAAGTCGCTCTCGTGGTGGCCATAAGCTAGAGTATTTTGTGCAAGCTGGTGATTCTTTTTGGTCTATTGCCAAGCAGCATAAGGTAACCGTTCGTCAATTAGCTAAATGGAATGCTATGGCACCAGCTGACCCGTTGAAAATTCGCCAAAAACTGGTTATTTGGAGCAAGCATGCCAAATCAACTAACTTGCTGACCGCTTCTAAAAAGAATCAAACCATTCGTTACACGGTTAGAAATGGTGACTCCCTATACCTTATATCTCAACGGTTTAACGTGAGCGTTAACGATTTAAAGCAGTGGAATGTGCTTAATAAAAAGTACTTAAAACCCGGGCAAAAACTAAAAATTATTGTTGATGTTACCCGCTCTTAAATTAACGGTACTTTAGGCAGCTAACCTTATGCTGACGGGTTAAGTTAATCTGAGCTGGTTGCTGCTGGCTGCACGCTGGCATCACATCGGCGCAGCGGTTATGAAAGTGGCAGCCACTGGGCAAGTTCGAGGCCGATGGCATATCATCAGGCAATTTAATCAACTTTTTTTGGCGCGCTTCATCCCACTGCGGAATCGCGTCAATAAGGACTTGGGTATACGGGTGTGCAGGGTTATTTAACACCTCCTGCACTGGGCCAATTTCCACCACTTGGCCTAAGTACATCACTGCAACGTTATCCGCCAAATACGATACCACCGATAAATCATGGCTTATAAATAAATAACTAAGGCCCTGCTCTTTTTGCAGTTGCTTTAATAAGTTAAGCACTTGTGCTTGTACTGATACATCTAAGGCACTGGTTGGCTCGTCACACACCAAAACACTAGGGTTAACCGCTAAGGCACGCGCAATGCAAAGACGTTGCCGTTGGCCACCTGAAAACTCATGTGGGTAGCGCGACCTGACTGCTGGGTCTAAGCCCACTTTTTCAAGCAAACCGGTACAAATAAATTCCAGTTCTAATTTTGAGATCCGTGGCTTTAACGCTAGAACACCTTCCTCTAAGATATCACCTACCAGCATCCTTGGGTTCATTGACGAAAAAGGGTCTTGGAATATAATTTGTAGCTTTTCTCGGTAAGGGCGAAATGCTTTCTCGCTTAAGTCTGCGAGGTCTTGCCCTTGGTAGTTCACTTCTCCCGAACTCAGTGGCAATAGTTTTAACAGCCCTTTCGCTAAGGTGGTTTTACCGCAGCCAGATTCTCCCACCAAGGCCAATGTTGTGCCCGCCGCTAGGGTAAAGCTCACGTCATTGACCGCTTTTACATAAGCGACTGTGCGTTTAAGTAGCCCCTTTTTTATTGGAAAGTGTACGCTAACATTCTTTACTTCTAGTGCAGCATGCTGATTAATATCCAGCGGACTGGTCTCTTTGGGGACTTGCTCTATGGGTGTCGGCGACAGCTGTTCGCCCAAACGAACACAACGTACGGTATGTTCGCCACTAACCGCCTGCCAGTGAATAACAGGCCCGTCGTTACAAACCGCTTGCTGATGCCGACAACGGTCGGCAAAGCGGCAGCCTATAAAGTCGGTACCCAGTGGTGGCACTCTACCTGGCAAGCTAATTAACGGCTGCTCACGCCTATCCATACTGGGTAAGGCATTAAATAAACTATGGCTATAAGGGTGAGCCGCGTGTTTAAAAAAATCATTCTTAGGCGCAATTTCCAGTAGTTGCCCTGCATACATCACGGCAACCCTATCGGCCATATCGGCCACAATGCCTAGGTCATGGGTAATGATCCAAAGGGACATGCCCGTCTGCTGCTGCAGCTCTTTTAGTAACTGTAAAATCTGTGCTTGAATGGTGACATCCAAGGCCGTGGTTGGCTCATCGGCAATCAGTAAATCGGGTTCGTTTGCTAAGGCAATAGCAATCATCACTCGTTGTCGCATGCCGCCTGATAATTGATGAGGAAAGTTAGCGTACTGCTGCTCCGCATCAGCAATACCCACCTGCTTAATGAGCCCAATAACTTTTTCTAGCAAGGCCTTTTTGCCCAGTGGTTGCCCCCGTAAGATGACAGCTTCGGCTATTTGCTCACCAATACTCATGACTGGGTTAAGCGACGTCATGGGGTCTTGAAAGATCATTGAGATGCGTGTGCCACGCTGGCCCCTCATGGCCTTTTCGGGCATTTGCAATAAATCATCACCACGAAAATATACCTGTCCCGTGCTGATTTTCGCATTGCTAGGCAGTAAGCGTAAGACAGATAAGGCCGCGACAGATTTACCACAGCCAGACTCCCCCACTAAGGCAAAGGTTTCGCCCTCGGCAATGTCAAAACTAATGCCATCGACTGCCATCAGGTTGCCAGTCGCATGCTTAAAATGCGTACTGAGTCCCTGTACCGACAATAGCGGGGGTTGATTCATCGAATTTATGCTTTGATTAGGGCGATAACCGCATCTAAACCCGACTGGTTTAATTGGCTATGTGTCTGGGCTTGAACGGTTGGCTTGGCGTGGTAAGCCACGCTTAAGCCTGCAATATCCATCATTAATAAATCATTGGCCCCATCGCCCATTGCAATCACTTGCTCTGGTTTTAATGATAACTCTAGCGACAGTTGCTTTAACAAATCGGCTTTGGCTTGTGCACCAATAATATCACCTTCCACTTTACCGGTTAGGCAACCTTCTTTCACTTCTAGGGTGTTGGCTAAGGTGTAGTCTAAGCCTAGTCGTTGCTTAAGTTTATTGGTAAAAAAGGTAAATCCGCCCGATACTAACGCCAACTTAATGGACGAGTTTTTTAAATAAGTAATGAGTTCCTCAGCACCTGGGTTAAGCATTAAGCGTTCGTCATAGACGCGCTGGAGATCACTTTCAGGCAAGCCTTTCAAAAGGGCAACGCGCTGGGTCAGTGATTCGGCAAAGTCTAACTCTCCGCGCATTGCCGCTTCGGTAATGGCTGAAACTCTCTCTTTAATGCCCAACATATCGGCAATTTCATCAATGCATTCAATTGAAATAAGCGTGGAGTCCATGTCTGTGACCAGTAAGCGCGCTTGCTTGCCATCAAAATGTGCCGGTAAACGGTTCACATCACAGGCTAATTGTTGGCGAAGAGCGTCTAAATCAACCTCTTTATCGGACTTAAGCATATAAAACCCACCGGCTGCTTGCGCTGCTTGAGAGAATGTCGATTGTATGACTAATAGTTGCTGGGCAGACAGGTGATCACTGTGAAAAACGTATTTATTCATTGGTTTAAAATCTATAAGTTAAGGTTAAAAGCATGTTAGTAGTGGCGCTAGTTATGGCTACGTGGGTCAAAGGCATCACGCACCACATCGGCAAATAGATTAACCGCTAACACTAAGCTAAACATAAATATAAATGCGGCCGATAATGACCACCAAACCACTGGGTCACGGGCCATTTCAAGGCGTGAACTATTGATCATATTACCCCAACTGTACGAGGAAGGGTCAACTCCAATATTGATATAAGAGAGGACTGCCTCAGCCAGCACTAGGCCGCTAAAATCCAGTACCACCGTAATCATGACTAAGTGCATAACATTTGGTAACACATGACGCTTTAGGATTTTTAAACGACTCACACCTAAGGCTTGCGCGGCCAGCACATAATCCATTTCACGAATTTTTAAGGTTTCTGCCCGTAATAGACGACATAATCCAGTCCAACTGGTCATGCCTAAAATCAAACACAGTAGCAATAATCGCATATCGGCCCGGTCGTCCACTGTGGTGAATAATTCGGGGTTATTGGTCATATAGACCTGTGCCATTAAAATAGCCGCTGCAATTAATAACACCCCTGGCACTGAGCTAAGTGTGGTGTATATATATTGAATAAGGTCATCGACCCAGCCTCTAAAAAAACCTGCGAGCAAACCAAGGCTAATGGCTATTGGCAACATAACAATGCTGGTCAACGCACCTATAACCAAGCCGGTTCGAATGCTTTTAACGGCTTGATAAAGCACATCTTCACCGACTTTATCAGTACCAAGAATATGATAATAAGGGGCTAGGTTAGCCAATACAGCCATGATACAAAAAATGCCTAACAAGCTGAATAATAAAGTTTTTTTACCCTTAGAAAGTGCACGGTACGAACAGTCTTTACTAAAAAACAGCACCAGTGACACTAAAGCCAGCCATACCAAAACACCTTGCCCAAGCCCCTTTAAGCTTTTTTGTGCAATATCACCTGCTTTATCTTTATTGGGATTGCTTAAATGCGCTCCACCAAGGCGTAAACGTGGGTATAGCCATTGTTTCTGCCCAGTGTTATCAAGCACTATTTCTTTCGCATAGGCGGTATGTGCAAAGGGGGCTGAGTAGGTTTTTTCATACCCTATCCGGATTGGGCTTAAGATCATATCCAGTACGCTTAAAACTTCTGTTTGCTTACTGGTCTGCCCTGAATCCAGCAAGATAGGTCGCTCTAACCGCGTTGAATCTAACAGCCCCAGCAATAAGAACATCAATAAAACACTGAGTGATACCATTCCAACGGTATTATCAAATACTGTTTGCCAAGGCCTGCGTAAATGCGCCTTATTTCGGGTGTTTAATACGAGCAGTACAACACCTATCAATAGAGCAAAAACAAGGTAGTCTGTCCATAATAAGCTGAGCATTAGTTCAGCCGTACTCTTGGATCAACAAGGGTATATGAAATATCGGTTAGCAATAAACCGATAATATATAGAAATGACCCTAAAAAAACCATTGAGCGGACAATTGCAAAATCTTGACTTGCAATGGCATCAATGGTGTAACTGCCTAATCCTGGGATGCCAAAAAATGACTCGGTGATTAAGCTTCCCATAAATAGCAGCGGCAAAATGACCACAATACCGGTTAAAATTGGAATCAATGCATTTTTTAGCACATGCTTAAATAACACTTGGAGCTCGGATAACCCCTTGGCCTTTGCAGTTCGAACATAGTCTTTCGAGGCTTCTTCCAAAAACAAACTACGGTACCAACGAACCCCTGAGCCCAAGCCACCAATCACCCCAATAAAAACGGGTAAGACAATAAATTTAAAAGCATCCATACCCGGTGCATAGCCTGAAATGGGGGTTAGCGCGAGTAGTTTACCAACAAAGTATTGCCCAGCGATAATGTAAAACAAGCCAGAAATAGACATCAATGCAACGCAGGTAAATACGCCGACAAACTCTAAATAACTCCCGCGATAAAATATAAGTAATAAGGCAAACGTTATATTAACCAGTACGCCTAGGATTAATGAGGGGATGGCAATCGCTAGACTTGGCCACATTCGTTGGGAAATATCGGCAACAATATCGCGTCCATTGTCAGAAATACCCAAATCAAACACAAATAACCCAATCGACTTTTTAAAAAAGATCGTTTGTTGTACCTGCTGTAAACCCTTAGCCTGCTCATTCCACAGCAAAGGTAAGTCATAACCGCGTTGCTGCTTCCAATTATCCACGGCTGATTGACTGACATACTTATCACCTAGTTGCATACGCGCCATATCATCTGGCGTATTCACTACAAAAAATAAGACGAAGGTTAGGATATTCACACCTATTAGTACTGGCAGCACATACAGTAATCGACGAATAATGTAATTAATCATAGGCTTTTGCTTGCTCTAATCGTCGATAAATAAGGTAAGCCGGTATAAGCAGCACCAATATTAACAGTGCAATAACCAGTAAAGGCCAAATCACTGGTTTATTCCATTTCTTTTGATACTCTGCACGCTGCTTAGCATCAACCTTAATATATTTGGTTTTATTGTTGGCCATCAAGTTGGGGTAAGCGTTCTTATACCAATGATGATGCAATGAAAATGCCTTTGGATGAAAGCCCCATAACCAAGGGGCATCTTGTTGCGCAATGCCGATCATTTGGTTAATAATTTGCTGCCGCTGTGGTGTGTTATCCATACTACTCATTTTCTCAAACAGCGAATCAAACTGAGTATTTTGATAATTTGCGGCATTCTCACCTGCATGCAGTGCTTTGGAATTTTTCCCATACAGCAGGAAAAGAAAGTTTTCTGGGTCTGGATAATCGGCATTCCAACCCCACATAAACATTTGCGCATGACCATTCCGCATTTTTTCTTGAAAGCGGTTGTAATCTGTCCCACGCACCACTAGCTGTATATCAATTTTACTAAATTGCTTACGCAACCAATTTAAACGCGCTTTACTATCTGGGCCACTATCCATCGTGTCAAAATACAACACTAAAGGTTGGCCACTTTTCTGATCAAGGCCATTAGGGTAACCCGCCTCTACTAACAGTTTTTTAGCCTCATTAAGTGAGCGACGAACCGGCTGTTTGTCCCATTGGTAAACCACAGGGTTTAGTCCCGCTTTGCCACTGAGGCTACCAAAGATTTCAGGTGGAATAATTCCTTGTGCAACAACCCCACGACCATTTAGGAAAATGGAAATATACTCCTCATAATCCACCGCAATAGAAATTGCCTGACGAAGCTTTCTAGCACGCTCGCTATCACCCCCCACGACTTTATCTAGCATATTAAAACCTAGGTAATAACTAGACGTGGTAACGGCTGTTTGTAGTGCAATTTTCCGCTGTAGCATATTATCGGTTAGTCCGAACTCTCCATCAGACGAGAAGCTTACCGCCTGATCAAAACTGTCTGAACTGATCCCCGATGCATCATAATACCCTTGTAAAAACTTACTCCAATAGGGAATGGTTTCTTTTTCGAGTGAAAAAATAACTTTATCACTCAGCGGTAACCGCTTGCCCGCATCAATTAACAAGCCTTTTTCACGTAGGCCTTCATCCGCTTCAGAAGGGTAATAATCGGGATGGAAATTTGGATTTTTTTCCAACACCATTCGCCGATTAGGGTCATTTTCATATAAATAAAAGGCCCCTGTGCCAACGGGAAACCAATCCAAGGTGATGTTTTTCTTAACTAAACGTGGGTTTGCGTAAAAGGCATCGGCCTCCCAAGGCATAGGTGCAAAAAACGGCATTGCCAGCCAGTTAATAAATTGTGGGTATTTACCCTTAATCCTAATCTTGAACTGGTGATCATTAAGCTTTTTAATACCGAGTAGTGGCACGCTTTGCAAACGTTGCACCTTTGACAACTGTGGCTGGTCACTTAAAAGCTGTGCTTGCTGCTGAGAAAAGGCATTAAAGCCAACAATATGGTTGGCCATTAAACCCGCAATGGGTGATTGACCGGCAGGGTCGGCTAAACGCTTTATTTGATAAATAAAATCATCTGCGGTTAACAGCCGTGTAGCTAAGGGAAGGTCATATAACGATTGCTGATCCCAATCACTAGGTAATACCTTATGCAGCGACTTATTGAAGCTTGGGTGCGGCTGAAAGCGGACGTCTTGTTGGATGGTAATGGTGTAGTCACTAAACGCAATTTTTTTTGCATCAACATTACCCGTTAACGCCTCACCCTTAGCGTTAAAGTATTGTAGCGTAGGCATATCGCTAGCCAGTAATGGTTCTAGCTGGTACGGTTTTTTTAAATAATGGTATTGGAATAGGGACTCATAGACTTGCCCTATAACCGCATACTCATTTGAGCTGTATGACTTGGCTGGGTCCAAGTGCTTAGGGCGTTCACTAAATGATGTGTAAATTATTGCCTGTGACTGATCACTCTGCACATACGGGTTATTTAAATGTCCGTCAGTGCAGGCGGAGATTAGGAGGTATATTACGATTAAAACACCTAATTTCCACATGGTTATTCTCATTTCAAGCCCAACAGTAGGGAAATACTTGCACTAGATTAAAGGTGAACCTTGTTGTTTCATATTGGTGATCCACCCATCGTTAAACAATTATATAAGACACCATAATGACGACACAGGCATATGCAAATTCATTTATTCTGCACGATTATTAAAACGGGTGTTGATTCTACCTCTTAGGTTAGCCAATGTACTGCTAATTGAAGATTCACCATTTAGCCGTTTAAGGACATTGCTGAACCGTTGGCGGTCTTCAGAAGACAAATCCACAGGGTCAGCATCAACAACGTTGATCAACTCAATAATCACAACATCACCATTATTCATGGAAGATTGTTTAAAGGTAGAGTTCATCTCTAATGGACGCTCCATTGTGAACCCCGTTTTTAATATTTCAAGCGCAGTATTTGGGTCACTTCGAGTGACTGGCCCAACATCAACCAAACGAACCTTCTCGTCCTCTACTAATGATTTCATGGACGCGCCCTTAGCCAGACTGGCGACCAGATTTTTTGCCTTACCATCAAGGAGAGCCTTGGTTTGATCCACTTTAAGGGTCTGTTCAATGTCATCAAAAACCGCTTCTAATGGCGACAATTGCTCTGGCGTATAATTTACTATTCGCAAAACGACAAGTCGTTCTGGGCTTAATTCAATCACATCGCTATTATTACCAGCAATCACATCTGGGTTAAATACTGCTTCGCGAACTTTAGCTGAAGATGCTATCCCAGTACCCTGTTGCAGTGTCATTGGATCCAAAGATACAACCGTTAAGTCCAACTCATCGACTAAAGGTGCCAGTGTGTCAGGGTTTTCAAAACTGAGTTCAGCAAGCCGTTCTGATAGTTGGTAGAACTGTTCATTTGCAATCGTTTCTTTATAAAGCGCTTCAACTTGAGCTTTAACTGTCTCAAAAGGCTCTATGTTTGCCGCCTGCACGTCAGTCAGTTTAACGATTTGGTAGCCAGCCTCTGTTTTTATTAATTCAGACACCTCACCCTGTTTTAACCCTGCCAACGCTTGCTCAAAATCAGCACCCATCATACTTGGGGCTATAATACCCAAATCCCCACCTGTTTTAGCAGATCCAAGATCCGTTGAAAATTCTTTGGCAAGAACTGCAAAATCTTCTCCAGTCTTAAGGCGCTGTAAAACATTATCTGCTAACGTTTTACTTCGTGTTAAGCCATCCACTCCATCCGCTTCTTCAAGCTCGATTTCAATATGGCTAACACGACGACGAGCAGGTGACGTAAACGACGCCTTTTCAGTGTCGTAAAAAGCAATTAACTCCTCAGCCGTCACTTTAATATTGGACACCAGTTTCGAGAGATCCAATGAAACATAGTCAATGGATGCTGTGGCAGCTGTTTGGTATGCGTGTTTATTTGCCAGATAGAAAGCGTTTACGTCTTCCTCTTTTACGGCTGCACTATTTAATTCTGATGCTAACGGCAACAAAAGATAATGCATATCACGCGTTTGCTCTATCAGACGATAAAAGTTATCAACTTCACTTTTGTCTACGAGACTTGTATTAACAATACCACTGACAAACTGATCTCTTTTAAGACCCACTTTAAGCTGCTGCAAGAACTGCGATGTTGTCAGACCTTTAGATTGTATAAGTTCCAAATAGCGTGCTTTATCAAACACACCATCTGTTTGAAAAACGTCAAGTGCAGCAATGATACTTAGGACAGTTTGGTCTGATATGACGAAGCCTTCATCATTAACCTCTTGTTGGATCAGCTTCTCTTGAATAAGACGATTTAATGCATTTTGTCGCAAAACATCTTCATTAAACATGTCTGCAGAGTATTGCTCACCATATTGATCTTTTAACTGGTTGACCTGCTTTAAAAAAGCTTCATTTAAATCTGCTTGATATATTTCTTGGTCGCCAATTTTGACAAGTGGTGACTCAGAGCTACTAGTTGCGTAACTTTGTAGCCCAAGTAAAACAAATGACAATGAAATGGCCGCAATGATAACCATTCCTAACCAAC